>Ga0207684_10000148_pt1 | contig 124604 bp, 139 predicted proteins | sample KBSK5501metaG_FD_184342 | JGI IMG/M metagenome (GOLD analysis project Ga0207684, IMG submission 184342) | Corn, switchgrass and miscanthus rhizosphere microbial communities from Kellogg Biological Station, Michigan, USA - KBS K5-50-1 metaG... | ecosystem: Host-associated > Plants > Roots >...
TCAAGCCGGACAACGGCGGACCCGAGAAGCACTACCCGCTGCAGAAGTTCGCGCGGTCCAACCAGGGCACATGCCTCAACAACCGCGCGGTGGTGAAGCCCGGACAGCACGTGGAGAAGGGCGACATCCTCGCCGACGGTCCCGCGATCGACAACGGTGAGATGGCGCTCGGCCGCAACGTGCTCGTCGCCTTCATGCCCTGGGAGGGCTACAACTTCGAGGACGCGATCCTGCTTTCGGAGCGGGTCGTGAAGGAAGACATGTACACCTCGATCCACATCGAGGAGTACGAGTCGGAGGCTCGCGAGACCAAGCTCGGCCCCGAGGAGATAACGCGCGACATCCCCAACGTGGCGGACGACGCGCTGCGCAACCTCGACGAGCGCGGCATCGTCTACGTCGGCGCCGAGGTCCAGCAGGGCGACATCCTGGTGGGCAAGATCACGCCCAAGGGCGAGACCGAGCTGTCGGCTGAGGAGCGGCTGCTCCGCGCGATCTTCGGTGAGAAGGCGCGCGAGGTGCGCGACTCGAGCCTGCGCGTGCCCCACGGCGAGCGGGGAATCGTGGTCGACGTCAAGGTCTTCTCCCGCGAGAACAAGGACGAGCTTGGTCCCGGCATCAACGAGATGGTCCGGGTCTACATCGCCCAGAAGCGAAAGATCTCGGCCGGCGACAAGATGGCAGGCCGCCACGGCAACAAGGGCGTCGTCGCCCGGATCATGCCGTCGGAGGACATGCCGTACCTGCCGGACGGCACCCCGGTCGACATCGTTTTGAACCCGCTCGGCGTGCCGAGCCGCATGAACCTTGGCCAGGTCCTCGAGACCCACCTCGGCTGGGTTGCGCACACGCTGGGCATCAAGGTCGCCACGCCCGTCTTCGACGGTGCGCCGATGGCGACCATCGTCAGTGAGCTGGAGAGGGCCGGCCTGCCGGCGGACGGCAAGGTTCGCCTGCGTGACGGCCGGACCGGCGACGAGTTTGACGAGCCCGTCACGGTCGGGATGATCTACATGCTGAAGCTGGCCCACCTGGTCGAGGACAAGATCCACGCTCGGTCGACCGGACCCTACAGCCTCGTCACCCAGCAGCCGCTCGGTGGCAAGGCGCAGTTCGGCGGCCAGCGGTTCGGAGAGATGGAGGTGTGGGCGCTCGAGGCGTACGGCGCCGCGCACGTCCTGCAGGAGATCCTGACCGTCAAGTCGGACGACATCGTCGGCCGCGTCAAGGCATACGAGGCGATCGTCAAGGGCGACAACACGCTCGAGGCTGGCATCCCGGAGTCGTTCCGGGTCCTGGTCAAGGAGCTGGAGGGCCTTGCGCTCGGGGTCGAGATCCTGAGCGAGGACGAGCGCCAGATCGTTTTGTCGGAAGAGGACATACCGGAGATTCCGCTCGACCTCGGAATCTCGCTTGAAAGAGAGGAACTCGGGGAGGACTCCGCGGAATAAATGCTGAAACTCGAGAACTTTGACGCGCTGAAGCTTTCGCTGGCGTCGCCGGACACGATCATGTCGTGGTCGCACGGCGAGGTCACGAAGCCCGAGACGATCAACTACCGCACGCTCCGCCCGGAGCGCGACGGTCTTTTCTGCGAGCGCATCTTCGGTCCGACGCGAGACTGGGAGTGTCACTGCGGGAAGTACAAGCGCTACCGCTACAAGGGCATCATCTGCGACAAGTGCGGCGTCGAGGTGACCCGGTCCAAGGTGCGCCGGGAGCGCATGGGCCACATCAAGCTTGCCTCGCCCGTGAGCCACGTCTGGTACTTCAAGGGCATCCCGAGCCGCATGGGCCTGCTGCTCGACATGTCGCCGCGCAATCTGGAGAAGATCCTCTACTTCGCCAACTACATCGTCACCGACGTCCACGAGGAAGTCCGCCAGGACATGCTCTCGGTCCTCAACATGGACAAGGACGAGCGGGCGATCCGCCTGCGCGCGGACATCGACGCCAAAGGGCGTGAGCTCCGCCAGGAGCACGAGGCCAAGACCAAGAGGCTGAAGGGCGAGGTCGAGACCGAGGTCGCGAAGCTCGAAGAGGGGCTGCAGGAGGCCGTCGACGAGCTGACGACCCAGGGCAAGAAGGCAACCGAGCACATCAAGGCCGGCATCGGCACCAAGTCGCGGCGCACGATGACGGTTGGTCTCGACGGCGACGAAGAGACCGTGATCGAGAAGGGCGACCTCATGTCGCGCGAGATGTCGCGCAGCGTGCTCGCCAAGGTCCAGGAGAAGGTCGAGAAGCTCGAGGCCAACACCAAGGCCGCGCAGAAGCGCGCCAAGGAGAGGCTCGACGCGGACAAGAAGTCGCTCGAGTCGTCGATCGACGCCGCGACCAAGACCGAGCGCGAGGCGATCCAAGGCCAGCTCGAGGCGCTGCAGCAGGAGATCGAGGCCACCCGCACGGACCTCGAGGCGATGCACGCCAAGCAGATCCTGACCGACACCCAGTACCGCGACTTCCAGGAGCGGTTCGGCCGCGCGTTCCGCGCCGGCATCGGCGCCGAGGCCGTGCGCGAGCTGCTGTCCCGCATCGACCTGCAGTCCGAGATGTACCGGCTCCGCGAGGAGTCGAAGTCGTCGAGCGGCCAGCGCAAGCAGAAGGCGATCAAGCGCCTGAAGGTCGTCGAGGACTTCCGCAAGTCGAACGCCAGCCCGACGTGGATGGTGCTCGAGGTGCTGCCGGTCATCCCACCGGAGCTGCGGCCGATGGTCCAGCTCGACGGCGGCCGGTTCGCCACCTCCGACCTGAACGACCTGTACCGCCGCGTGATCAACCGCAACAACCGCCTGAAGAGGCTGCTCGAGCTCGGCGCGCCCGAGATCATCGTGCGCAACGAGAAGCGGATGCTCCAGGAAGCGGTCGACGCGCTGATCGACAACGGCCGTCGCGGCCGCGCCATCACCGGCACGGGCAACCGCAAGCTGAAGTCGCTCTCCGACATGCTCAAGGGCAAGCAGGGCCGGTTCCGCCAGAACCTGCTCGGCAAGCGCGTGGACTACTCGGGCCGCTCCGTCATCGTGGTCGGCCCCGAGCTGAAGCTGCACGAGTGCGGCCTGCCCAAGAAGATGGCGCTCGAGCTCTTCAAGCCGTTCGTCATGCGCGAGCTGGTGAACAAGGGCTACACGACGAACATCAAGTCGGCCAAGCGCATGGTCGAGCGCAGCAGGACCGAGGTCTGGGACGTCCTCGACGAGGTCATCCGCGACCACCCGGTGCTGCTCAACCGCGCCCCGACCCTGCACCGCCTGGGCATCCAGGCGTTCATGCCGGTGCTGGTGGAAGGCTCGGCGATCCAGATCCACCCGCTGGTGTGCGCAGCCTTCAACGCCGACTTCGACGGCGACCAGATGGCCGTGCACGTACCTCTCTTCAGCGGCGCCATCGCCGAGGCGAAGAACCTGATGATGTCGTCGCAGAACATCCTGTCAGCCGCGGACGGCCACCCGGTGGTCGCGCCGACGCAGGACGTCGTGCTGGGCTGCTACTGGCTTACCGCGACTCGTGGCGAGATGCCGGCCAACGACCAGACGAGCAAGCTGCGGACGTTCAGCTCGGAGAACGAGGCCGTCCTGGCGCTCGAGGCCAAGGTGGTCAAGCTCCAGGAGTGGGTGCGGGTCAAGATCGGCGACCAGCTGATCGTCACCACGCCGGGCCGCGTCGTTTTCAACCAGCCGCTTCCCGTCGGCAAGGCGCCGATGGAGCCGACCATGGATGCGCTTCCGTTCCAGAACGCGCACTACGACCGCAAGCTGCTCCGCGTCCTCGTGGCCGAGCTGTACCGGCTGTACGGCAGCGACGTGACCGCGAGTGTCGTCAACGACATCAAGCGGCTCGGCTTCCGCTACGCCACCCAGGCCGGGATCACAGTCTCCGCGATGGACATCCCGCACCCGGACACGAAGTGGCAGATCATCCGCGCGACGGAGAAGGAAGTGGCCGACGTCGAGAAGATGTATCGGCGCGGCGTCATGACCGAAGACGAGCGATACCGCAAGGTGATCGAGCTGTGGCAGCGCGCCTACGAGGACGTGGGCGCCCAGACCGAGATCGCCTTCGACAAGTTCAGCCCGATCTGGATGATGATGGGCTCGGGCGCCCGCGGCAACATCCAGCAGATCCGCCAGCTCGCGGGCATGCGCGGCCTGATGGCCGACCCGACGGGGCGGATCATCGACCTGCCGATCCAGGCCAACTTCACCGAAGGCCTGACCGTGCTCGAGTACTTCATCTCGACCCATGGCACGCGCAAGGGTCTCGCCGACACGGCGCTCCGCACCGCCGACTCCGGGTACCTCACCCGGCGCCTGGTCGACGTCGCCCAGGACGTGATCGTGCGCGAGGAGGACTGCGGCACCAGCAACGGGATCTGGATCCGGGACATCACACCGGAACGGGCCAAGAACGACCCGATCTTCGAGAAGGTCGCGGGCCGGGTGACGGCCGAGGACATCTCGGTCAACGGCAAGGTGGTCGTGCCGGCGGGCCAGTCCATCAACGACGAGGCTGCGCGGCAGATCATCGCGGCGGGCGTTCCCGTCAAGATTCGCTCCGTCCTCGTGTGCGAGGCGCGCGAGGGCGTCTGCCGCACCTGCTACGGCCGCAACCTGGCGACCGGCAAGCTGGTCGAGATCGGCGAGGCGGTGGGTGTCATCGCCGCGCAGTCGATCGGGGAGCCGGGCACCCAGCTGACCATGCGCACCTTCCACACCGGCGGTGTCGCCGGGGTGGACATCACCCAGGGCCTGCCCCGCGTGGAGGAGCTGTTCGAGGCTCGCATCCCCAAGGGCAAGGCCATCATCTCCGAGATCGACGGCGAGCTCGAGATCATCCGCCAGGAAGGCGCGCGCAAGGTGCGTGTGACCTCCCGGGAGGAGTTCGAGGTCTCCTACCCGCTCGAGGCGAAGACGGATGCGCTGGTCAAATCCGGCGACGACGTCATGGAGGGCCAGGAGCTGGCCCGCGACGCCAAGGGCAACGGCCTCCGGACGCGGCACGCCGGCAAGGTCACCGTCTCGACCAAGGAGATCACGGTCCGGACTGTGGACGAGGAGGTTCGCGAGTACGCGATCCCGCACCAGGTCCGCATCCGGCCGGAGCTCGACCGGCGCGACGGCCAGAAGGTCGTGATCAAGGCGGGGCAGCAGATCACGGAGGGCTCGATCTCTCCGCAGGAGCTGCTCCACATCCTGGGCAAGGAGGCCGTGCAGACGTTCCTCGTGGACGAGGTGCAGAAGGTCTACCGGTCGCAGGGTGTCGACATCAACGACAAGCACATCGAGGTGATCGTCCGGCAGATGATGCGGAAGGTCCGCATCGACTCGGCCGGCGACACAGGCCTGCTGCCAGGCGAGATCGTCTCGCAGTGGGAGTACGAGGAGGCCAACGCGCGGGCGCTGGCGGAGGGCGGCGAGCCCGCCACCGCGCAGACCGTGCTTCTTGGCCTGATCAAGGCGGCGCTGAACACCACGTCGTGGCTGTCGGCCGCCTCCTTCCAGGAGACGACTCGTGTCTTGACCGAGGCGGCGATCTCGGGCAAAGTCGACCGCCTGAGGGGCCTGAAGGAGAACGTGATCATCGGCAAGCTGATCCCGGCCGGGACCGGGCTCGACTACTACAAGAAGCAGCGCGAGCAGGCGGCGCGGATCCTCGAGGAGGAGCCGATCGACCTGGAGACGCTGTCCGTATGAGAGGAAACCTGCCGGTTTCCTCTCATCGCGCCGTCGGCAAAGCCGACCCGGCCTAAAGGCCGGGCAAGCGGCGCTGCTCTCCTTCCCGCGGTATAGCGTCAGGTAGTAGAAACAGTGGGGGCCGCGCCGCTGCGGCCCTCTTTTTTTGCCCCGCCGGCGTCACCGGAGCCAAATTCCGGCCGTCCAGTCGCGCCGTTGGATACAGCGAGGCGCAATCTAGGGGACGGCGCACACTAGACCCAGATCGCCTAGAGGCTTTCCACGCGAGCCGGTTTGGGTTACAGTCATCGGTACGTGCACAAGGGGGCGCCCGCCAGGGTTGCTCCCTTTTTGATGCACGAAAGGGAACCCAGGTTCCCTTTCGTGGGCTATCCCTCCTGTTGCGAGGCGCTGCCAGTTGCGTTAGATCGCGTGGCAGCGAACTGGACGATGGGGACGGCCGGAGTGAATCCGGCCTGCTCACAACGCTGGTTTATTAGATGATGGGTTGGTGACTCCAGGCTCGAGGCTCTGGCGCGCCGTCGGAGTTCTGCTCCTCGTGCTCGTGGCTGCCGGCGCATGCCAGTCCGGGATCACGGTCGGTCCCAAGCTCGCCAGGGACCAGGTGCTGCGGCTGATGCTCGAGGACCAGCCGTCATCGCTCGACCCAGGCCAGACCCAGCAGTACCCGTACGAGACGGCGGTCCAGCGCGCGATCTCGGAGCCGCTGCTGAAGGCGAACCTAGACCTCAGCGGCGTGGTCCCGGCCGCTGCGTCGGGCTTCGAGGTCAACAGCTCGGGCACCGCGTACGTCTTTCACCTGCGCACCAACGCGAAGTACTGGGACGGCACGCCGGTCAAGGCGCAGGACTTCGTCTACGCGTGGCAGCGGCTCATCGACCCGCGCCTGGCCGCGCCGAACGAGACGCTGTTCGCGGACGCGGTGCAGAACGGACAGCGCGTGTCGCTCATGGACCCGCAGCGCGACGCCTCGACCATCGACGCGGCACTCGCGACACTCGGCCTCAAGGCGGTCGATGACTACACGTTCCAGGTCCAGCTCGCGCAGCCCGATCCCGCGTTCATCTGGCTCGCGGCGATGCCGGCGGGTGCGCCGATCCGCAAGGACGTCGTCGCGAAGAATGCTGACAAGTGGGCGGCCAGCCCCGACACGCTGGTGACGAACGGGCCGTTCAAGGCCATCGAGATCGTGAACAACGACCACATCAGCGTGGAGCGCAACCCGAACTACTGGGGCGGCAAGCCGACGCTGACCCGGATCGATTTCGTGATCGTCCACGACGGCGCGATCGCGCTGACGAGATACAAGAACGGAGAGCTGGACGAGATCACAGTCCAGCCGGCGCAGGCGGCGGCGGTGGCCGGCGACTCGGCCCTGGCCCGGCAGCTCGTCAAGACCCCCAACCTCACGGTGTTCTGGATCGATTTCCGGGTCAACTCACCGCCGCTCGACAACGCGAAGCTGCGCCAGGCGCTGGCCCAGGCGATCGACCGCGACGCGTTCGTGTCGCAGGTCCTTGCCGGTGAAGGGCTGCCGGCGACGACGTTGATACCGAAGGGGATGCACGGCTACAGCCCCAGCCTGACCATGCAGAAGTTCGACGTCGCCCAGGCGCGCGCATCCCTGGCGGCGTCGGGTCTCACCGCGAAGCAGGTATCGGTGACGTTCTCGTACGACCAGTCTTCGGACTTCCGCAAGGCGACCGCCAGGTTCGTGCATGACCAGCTCGTCAACAACCTCGGCATCAACGTCGTGCTGCAGGGGCTGGACCCCAACACCCTCGGCTCGAACCGGGAGAGCGGCCAGTTCCAGATCACGGGGCCGGACGGCTGGAGCGCGGACTACCCCGACCAGGCCGACTGGTATGACACCTTCCTGACGACGAGCTCCTACAACGTCTCGTTCTGGCAGAGCCAGCAGTACGACAACTTCGTCCGGGTGGCGCGGTCCGACACGCAGCCGTCCAGGCGCGACCAGGAGTACCTCCAGGCCCAGTCCATGCTGGTCGGCGAGGTGCCGGTCGCGTTTCTCGCCCAGACGGTGAGCTGGTACCTGGTCCAGCCGTACGTGCGGGGCGTGATCACGTCGCCGGTGGACGAGTGGCCGGGCGCCCTGGCCCCTGGCCAGATCGCGATCGCCCCACACTGATCTGCTGGCCTGTAAAGAGGATAGACGAACGGGCGTTCGAGTACCTAATCTTCTACGCAACTTGACACTTGTGAGCCAACAACAAGAGAATTCAAATTGGCCGTCGAGGCTGTGAGTAAGACCTGCCGCCGGCGCACTCTCGCCCCGCGCTACGGGAAGAAGGCTGCAGGATGAGTCTGAGAGGTAAGACGCGTATGCATCTTGGGGTAAGCATCCGGGCGTTAACGCTCGCGACTGCAGGGTTTTTCGTGGTGAGTGCTTGTGGGCCGACCAACAACACTCCTAGCGCGAACCTTGCACCGGCCGACAAACAGACACTCAGCGTCAACGACGGCACCGAGCCGAACAGCTACGACCCGACTCAGCAGACGTACACGTATGAGGCGGGCGTGGGCCGAGAAACGTTCGAGTCTCTGCTCAAGCCGAACCCCGCCGGCACCGACGTGACTCCGGCGGCGGCAGAGAAGTTCGACGTCTCGTCCGACGGCCTGACCTACACCTTCCACCTGCGCACCAACGCGAAGTGGAGCGACGGCAAGGCCGTGACGGCAGCCGACTGGGTCTACGGCTACCAGCACTTCCTGAACCCGGCGCTGGCGGCCGGCTACGTCGACCCGTTCTTCGACACGACGATCAAGGGCGCCGACAACTACGCGAACGTCGACGTGTCGAGCTCCAGCGCGATCGACAGCTTCATCTCGGGCCTCGGTCTTTCAGCCACGGACGCCAACACGTTCGTGATCAAGCTGCAGCACCCGGCCGCGTTCTTCAAGTGGGTCGTGACCCTGTGGGTCGCGGTGCCCATCCGCAAGGACGTCGTCGAGCAGGCCGCGGGAGGCACGTTCCCGTCCAATGACACGACCAAGCCGCTGAAGTGGGCGCAGAGCGTCAACACCATCATCGGCAACGGCCCATACAAGATCTCGGAGATCGTTTCCAAGGACCACGTCACCCTCGTGCCGAACACGGGCTACTGGGGCGGCGCGCCGCACCTCCAGAAGATCGTGGAGAACTTCATCGAAGACGCGAACACCGCGTTCGCCAAGTACCAGACCGGCGACCTCGACATGATGACCGTGCCTCTCGCCGACGTGGACGTCGTCCGCAACGACCCCGTGCTCAGCAAGCAGGCGAAGGTCTACCCCAAGCTCACCACGTTCTGGATGACCTTCAACGCTCAGAAATCTCCGTTCGACAACCCGGACGTCCGCATGGCGTTCGCCAAGTCGATCGACCGGGACAAGCTCAACAAGCAGGTCCAGCACGACATCCAGCAGTCGATCATGAGCTTCATCCCGAAGGGCATGGCCGGCTACGACACGTCAGACAAGTCGCAGAGCTTTGACGCGGCGGCGGCGAAGGCGCTGCTGACCAAGGCCGGCGTCACTGCGGCCCAGCTGAACAAGTTCAAGCTGCTGACCCGCAACACGACCCGCAACAAGACGTTGAACCAGTTCATCGTCGACCAGTGGAACACCAACCTTGGGCTGAACATGCAGCTCGAGGTGATCGACAGCAAGACGGTGACCAGCCGGATCCGCAAGGGCCAGTTCGACATCTACGGCCCGGACGGCTGGGGCGCCGACTACCCCGACCAGCAGGACTGGTACGACATCTTCTTCAAGAACTCGTGCCACAGCCTCAACTGGGGCTGCGTCGACCTGCCTGGTTACGACACGCTCGTCCAGAAGGCGGACGGCGAGCTCGACCAGAACGCCCGCAACAAGGACTACAACACGGCGCAGAAGCAGCTGATCGACACCGCTGCCGTTGCGTTCATCTACCAGGACTACGAGTACAACCTGATCAAGCCGTACGTCGGAAACCTCACGATCACCGCCGGTGACGACCAGAGTCTGCCCGGCAACTTCTACTGGCACGAGGCGTACATCACCGCCCACTGAGGAGTTGATTTGGCCGTAATCGCGGGGCGCCCCAAGCGGGGCGCCCTGCTCCCCTCCTGGTTGACCGACGCGACAAACAGCCGCATCGGGAGCCTCGTCCTGTACGTGATCCGGCGGCTGCTCTGGATGATCCCGGTCGTGTTCTTCGTCATCGTGATCACGTTCATCCTCATGCACAGCGCGGCGGGCAGCCCGTGGGACAAGAGCGGGGGCCGCCAGCTATCCCAGGTGATCGTCGACAACCTCAACAAGAAGTACGGGCTCGACAAGCCTGTCTTCCAGCAGTTCCTCCTCTATATCTGGAACGTCCTGCACTTCGACTTCGGGCTCTCGTACCAGTACCAGGGCAAGAGCGTGGTCGAGCTGATCGGCGGCGGTTGGCCGTACACCGCGACCATCGGGGTGCTCGCGTTCTGTCTGATCGTGCCGATCGGCGTCGGCCTCGGTGTTCTCGCCGCCCTGCGCCAGAACACGAGGGTCGACTACGCGACGGTCGGCTTCGCGACATTCTCCGCGTCGTTCCCGAACTTCGTGATCGGGTCGCTGATGATCGTCTTCTTCTCAGTCCTGCTGTACAAGTGGACAGGAGGCCAATTCTTCCTACCCGCGGGTGGCTGGGGCCTCGACGATCACCTGATCATGCCGGCCGTGACACTGGCGCTCCTTCCCATCGCCTACACTGCCCGGCTCACCCGGGCGAGCACGCTGGAGACGATCCGTCAGGACTACATTCGGACGGCGTGGGCGAAGGGACTGCCCGAGCGCCTGGTCGTGATCCGTCACGTGCTCAAGAACTCGCTAATCCCCGTGGTGACGACGCTGGGCCCCACGTTCGCCTTCCTGGTCACGGGGTCGGTCATCGTCGAGACGGTGTTCAGCATCCCCGGCATCGGCCGCGCATTCGTCGTCGCCGTGACCTCGCGCGATTACCCGATGATCCTGGGCACGACCGTCCTCTTCTCGATCATCATCGCGGTGGCGAACCTGGTCGTCGACGTGCTTTACGTCTTCATCGACCCACGGGTGAGGCTCACCTAGATGGCGGTCCCGGTCGCGGCCATCGAGGGTGCGCCGATCGACTGGGAGGTCCCCGAGCAGCAGGTAGGGCTGTGGTCCGACGCGTGGCAGCGCTTTCGCCGCAACAGGCTCGCCGTGATCGGGTTGGGGCTTGTCACGTTCCTGGTCCTGGTCGCGCTGATCTCGCCGCTGCTGGTCCACTTCGGGATCATCCCCGACCCCATCAAGCAGCAGGTCGAGAGCATCGAGACGCCGCCGGGAGTCAACGGCCACATCTTCGGCACAGACATCCTCGGGCGGGACACCCTGAGCCGGCTCATGCTCGGCAGCCAGGTTTCGCTGACGGTGGGCCTCCTGGTCCAGGGCATCATCTTTCCGATCGGCATGGCGATCGGTCTCACGGCCGGCTACTTCGGCGGCCGGATCGACAACCTGCTCATGCGGTTCACCGACATCTGGTACGCGTTCCCCGACCTCCTTTTCGTCCTCGTGGTGGTTTCGGTGTGGAGGGTGAATGGGACCTGGTTCGTCCAGCTGATCCCGATCTTCGGCGCGATCGCGCTCGTCAACTGGGTCGGCCTGGCGCGCCTGGTGCGCGGGCAGGTGCTGTCGATCAAGGAGAAGGAGTACATCGAGGCCGCCAGGTCGTCAGGCTCGTCGCCGCTGAAGCTGATCCTCAAGCACATGCTGCCGAACTCACTCGGTCCGATCATCGTCACCCTGACTTTCGGCATCCCCAACGCGATCTTCCTCGAGGCTGTGCTGAGCTTTCTCGGAGTCGGCATCCAGCCGCCGCAGCCCACCTGGGGCCAGATGGTCGCCGATGGCACGGAGGCGATTTACGCCAACCCGACCTCGGTCGTGTTTCCCGCCCTGGCGATCGGCTTTACGCTCCTGGCCTTCTCCTTCATCGGTGACGGGCTTCGCGACGCCCTAGACCCGCGAATGCGCCGCTAGCTCCTGTAGATTTCAGCAGGCAAATTGGCACAAACCCTGCTGGAGGTCGAAGACCTGCACACGCAGTTCTTCACGTCGCGTGGGGTCGTGCGTGCCGTTGACGGCGTGAGCTTCCACGTCGACGCCGGGGAGACCCTGGGCGTGGTCGGCGAGTCGGGTTGCGGCAAGACCATGACCGCGCTCTCCATCCTGCGGCTGCTCCCCGACCCGGGGAAGATCGTTTCGGGCCGGATCATGTTCCGGGGCCAGGACGTGACGAAGATGACCGACGAGGAGATCCGCGACTTCCGCGGCAACGACGTGGCGATGATCTTCCAGGACCCGATGACGTCGCTCAACCCGGTCACGAAGATCGGGAGCCAGATCGAAGAGGCGATGACGGCCCACAACCGCTTCACCGAGAAGCTGGCGCGGGGAAGGGTGATCGAGCTGCTGAAGAGGGTGCGGGTGCCGGCGGCGGAGTCTCGCGTCAAGGACTACCCCCACCAGTTCTCGGGCGGCATGCGGCAGAGGGCGATGATCGCCATGGGGCTTTCCAACGAGCCGTCGCTGCTCATCGCGGACGAGCCGACCACCGCCCTCGACGTCACCGTCCAGGCCCAGATCATCCAGCTCATGAAGCAGCTCAACCGCGAGCTCGGCACGGCGATGATGCTGATCACCCACAACATGGCGCTGGTGGCGAGCCTCTGCCAGCGCGTGGTGGTGATGTACGCCGGCCGGATCGTCGAAGAGGGCCCGGTCGACCAGATCTTCAAGAGCCCGCAGCATCCTTATACGTGGTCGCTGCTGCGCTCGGTGCCGCGCGTTGACGAGTCGCGAAAGGACCGGCTCGTCTCGATCAAGGGGCTGCCGCCGGACCTGTCGCACATGCCCCCTGGGTGCAAATTCCACCCGCGGTGCCCGTTCGTCGTGGCTGGCTGCAAGGTGGACCCGGAGCCCTCGCTCGACGAGGTGGCGCTCGGCCAGGTCGCGCGGTGCTGGGTGCTGATGCGGAACGTCAAGGAGGAAGACGTCGAAGAGGCGAAGAAGAGCGCGCTGTCCAAGGAAGCCGCCGAGAAGCTGAAGGCGCCGGCCGGCGGGGTGGGGGGCGATGCAGGCGGCTGAGCGGGCGCCCGCGAGGAGGGCGGCGACCGACCCGGTGCTGGTCCACATCAAGGGGGCCTACAAGCGCTTCCCGATCGGCGGGTTCGGCGGCCTGGCGGTGCGCGCCGTGGATGGAGTCGACCTCGAGATCAGGCGCGGCGAGACGCTGGGCCTTGTCGGCGAGTCGGGATGCGGCAAGTCGACCCTGGCGCGGCTCATCACCGCCCTGATGCCGGTAACGGCGGGCAGCATCACGTTCGACGGCCAGGACATCACGCGGCTCCGAGGGGGCGGGCTCCGTCGGGTGCGGCGGAAGATGCAGATGATCTTCCAGGACCCGTTCGCGTCGCTCGACCCGCGGATGACGGTCGGGGACATCCTGCAGGAGCCGCTGGACAACTTCCACGTCGGCTCGGTGCGGGAGCGGCGGCGGCGGGTGCAGGAGCTGCTCCGGCTGGTGGGCTTGAACCCGAACTTCACGAACCGCTACCCGCACGAGTTCTCCGGAGGGCAGAGGCAGCGCATCGGCATCGCGCGGGCGCTGGCGGTCAACCCGTCCTTCATCGTGTGCGACGAGGCGGTTTCGGCCCTCGACGTGTCGATTGCCGCCCAGATCATCAACCTGCTGCAAGACCTGCAGCGCGAGTTCAACCTGACCTACCTGTTCATCGCCCACGACCTGGCCGTGGTGCGGCATCTCTCGGACCGGATCGCCGTGATGTACCTCGGCAAGGTGGTCGAGACGGCTGACCGCAACGACATCTACGACCACCCGCAGCATCCGTACACGAAGGCATTGCTGTCCTCGATCCCGGTACCCGACCCGGTCGTGGAGCGGGACCGGGCGCCGATCTTGCTGAAGGGCGAGATCCCATCACCGGTGAACCCGCCATCGGGGTGCCGGTTCCATCCTCGCTGCCCGATCGCCCGGGTGCCCGGCATCTGTTCCGAGGTCGAGCCGCAACTCGAGCCACATGGCGCGCAGGACCAGGTGGCGGCCTGCCACTTCGCCGGCCAGGCCTGAACCTCAGGCCGGGGGCTTGACCTCCAGGATCCGGTAGCCCTTCTTCGACTTCAGTCGCGTCACCCGGTAGCCCTGCTCGGCCAGCCACCTGGCGAGCGAGTCGGACCCAAGGTTGCGCTGCACGACCAGGTACGCGGCGCCGTCCGGTTTTAGGCGGGGCAGCCACTGCTGGAGGAGCGCGTGCAGCGGACCCTTGCCCACCCGGACCGGCGGGTTGGAGAAGATGGCGTCGAAGCGGACTTCCTCCGGTACACCCTCCGGCCCGGCCACCGAGACGTTGGGCGTCTGGGCGGTTGCCGAGTTGGCGCGGGCCAGCTCCAGGGCGCGCTCGTTCACGTCGACCGCCCAGACCCTGGCCTCGGGTGAGCGCCTGGCCAGGACGATCGCGATCGGCCCGTAGCCGCAGCCGAGGTCGAGCAGCTCGCCACGGGGAGGCGGCGGCGGGCCTTCCTTGAGCAAGGTCAGCGTCCCGAGGTCGATGCCCCTCGAGCCGAATACACCCCGGTCTGCCTGCAGCTCGAGGTCCAGGCCGCCCACGCGGAGGTGGACCGCGCGCGGCCTGGAGGCGACCGCCGGTTCAGCTTCGAAGTAGTGGGTTTTGGGTATACTCATCGCTTGTCGCCCAATCGGCTATTGCCGCGTGGGATCAAACCGCCATTCGGAGAAACGTTTGCCAACCATCCAGCAGTTGGTCCGCCTTGGGCGTAAGGCGGCCAGAGCGAAGTCTAAGGCGCCCGCGCTGCGGGGCTCACCGCAGAGGCGGGGCGTCTGCGTGCGCGTCTACACCCAGACCCCCAAGAAGCCGAACTCGGCCCTCCGGAAGGTGGCGCGTGTCCGCCTGACCACGGGGATCGAGGTCACGGCCTACATCCCCGGCATCGGCCACAACCTTCAGGAGCACTCGGTGGTGCTGATCCGCGGCGGCCGCGTCAAGGACCTGCCGGGCGTCCGCTACCACATCATCCGCGGCACGCTCGACACGGCCGGCACCAAGAACCGCAAGAAGGCTCGTTCGAAATACGGAGCTAAGCGGGAAAAGGGCAAGGCGGCGGCCTGATGCCTCGCCGCAACCGTCCCGTCAAGCGTGTCGTCGCGCCCGACCCGGTGTACCAGTCGGAGGCGATCGCCAAGTTCGTGAACGTCGTCATGAGCCGCGGCAAGCGCTCGACTGCCGAGAAGGTGGTCTACGACGCGCTGTCGCGCGCCTCGAAGCAGGCAAAGAAAGAGCCGCTCGAGGTCTTCGACCTTGCACTTCGGAACGCGACGCCGCTGCTGGAGGTCAAGCCCCGGCGCGTCGGCGGCGCAACCTACCAGGTCCCCGTCGAGATCAGGCCGGAGCGCAGGCTTGCGCTCGCCCGGCGCTGGCTCGTCCGTTTTGCGCGCCAGCGTGGTGGGAAGAGTATGAGCGAGAAGCTCGCCTTCGAAATTCTTGACGCTGCGCAGAACACCGGCGGCGCGGTGAAGCGCAAAGAGGAGACCCACCGGATGGCCGAAAGCAACAAAGCTTTCTCGCACTTCCGGTACTAAGAGAGATGAACGTGGCACTAAAGATGCAGGAGCGTCCCGTCGCCATCGACAAGGTCCGAAACATCGGGATCATGGCGCACATCGACGCAGGCAAGACGACGACAACGGAAAGGATCCTGTTCTACGCAGGGCGCATCCACAAGATGGGCGAGGTCCACGAAGGGGCAGCGACCATGGACTGGATGGTCCAGGAGAAGGAACGCGGGATCACGATCACGTCTGCCGCGACGACGGCCAACTGGCGCGACCACGCGATCAACATCATAGACACACCCGGGCACGTGGACTTCACCGTCGAGGTGGAGCGGTCGCTGCGCGTGCTGGACGGCGCGGTGGCGGTGTTCGACGCCGTCGCGGGCGTCGAGCCGCAGTCTGAGACGGTCTGGCGCCAGGCCGACCGCTACGGCGTGCCTCGGATCGCCTTCATCAACAAGATGGACCGCATCGGAGCTGACTTCTACGGCTCGCTGCAGTCGATCCGAACGCGGCTGGGCGCGCGCGCGGTGCCGATCCAGCTGCCGATCGGGTCGGAGGCCTCGTTCGAAGGCTACGTCGACCTGCTGTCGCGCGAGGCTGTGGTGTACACGGACGACCTCGGGACGAAGTCGACCGAGTCGCTCGACATCCCGGCCGGCATGGCCGACCTGATCTCGCAGTACCGGCACGACCTGATCGAGGCCGTAGCGGACTTCGACGACGACATCATGCACAAGTACCTCGAGGAGCAGGACATCTCCGAGGAGGAGATTCGCGCTGCTCTACGCCGGGGCACGGTGGCCGGCATCCTCGTGCCGGTGCTGTGCGGCGCCGCGCTGCGCAACCGGGGCGTGCAGCCGATCCTCGACGCCGTCGTCGACTACCTGCCGTCCCCGGCGGACGTGCCGGCGGTGGAGGGCAAGGACCCGAAGACCGGCGCGCTGCTCGTGCGCGAGCACGATGACAACGAGCCGTTTTCCGCGCTCGCCTTCAAGATCCAGATGGACCCGCAGGGCGTCGGCAAGCTGACGTTTTTCCGCGTCTACTCAGGCCGCCTCAGGGCGGGGTCGTCGGTCATGAACGCATCGACCGGGCGCCGCGAGCGCCTCGGCCGGATCCTGCGCATGCACGCAATCCGCCGCGAGGACGTCGACGAGGTCTGGACGGGGGATATCGCCGCGGCCGTCGGTTTGAAGCAGACGACGACCGGCGACACGCTGTGCGACGAGTCGTCGCCGATCCTGCTGGAGTCGATCACCTTCCCCGAGCCTGTCATCTCGGTCGCCATCGAGCCGAAGACCAAGGCGGACCAGGAAAAGCTCGGCATGGCGCTGCAGCGATTGTCCGAAGAGGACCCGACCTTCAAGGTGCACACCGACGAGGAGACGGGCCAGACGATCATCGAGGGAATGGGCGAGCTCCATCTCGAGATCATCATCGACCGGCTGCTGCGCGAGTTCCGCGTCGACGCCAACCAGGGCAAGCCGCAGGTCGCCTACAAAGAGGCCATCAAGCGGCCCGCGCATGGAGTCGGGCGGTTCGTGCGGCAGACTGGCGGCAAGGGCCAGTACGGCCACGCCGAGGTCGACGTGCGGCCGGGCGAGCGCGGAAGCGGTTTCGTGTGGGAAGACAAGATCACGCAGGGACGCATCCCGCGCGAGTACATCCCCGCGATCGAAAAGGGAATTCGCGAGGCGCTGCAGACGGGCGTCGCCGCCGGCTACCCGGTGGTCGACATCACAGTCACGCTGGTCGACGGGTCCTACCACCCGGTCGACTCGAGCGAGATGGCGTTTCAGGTCGCCGGTTCGATGGCGGTGAAGGACGGGATGCACAAGGCGCAGCCGTACCTGCTGGAGCCGATCATGAAGGTCGACGTCGTGATGCCCGAGGAATACCTCGGCGACGTGATGGGCGACCTCGCATCGCGGCGTGGTCATATCCTCGGCATGGAAGGCCGCGGCACGTCGCAGAACGTGAAGGCCAACGTGCCGCTCGCGGAGATGTTCGGTTATGCGACCGAGCTGCGGTCGATGACCTCGGGTCGCGCTACGTATTCGATGGAGTTCAGTCACTACGCGGAGATGCCTGGAAACCTGGCGGAGGCTGTGGGCCGCCGCGAAAGAGCGAGGAGTTAGGAGGAGACAGTGGCGAAGAAGAAGTTCGAGCGGACCAAGCCCCACCTCAACGTCGGGACCATAGGTCACATCGACCATGGCAAGACGACGCTGACGGCTGCCATCACAAAGGTTCTTGCAGAAAAAGGACTCGCAGAGTTCACGCCCTTCGACCGGATCGACAAGGCTCCGGAAGAGAAGGCGCGAGGAATCACGATCTCGATCACGCACGTGGAGTACGAGACCGAGAAGCGCCACTACGCGCACGTGGACTGTCCGGGGCACCAGGATTACATAAAAAATATGATCACCGGCGCCGCCCAGATGGACGGCGCGATCCTCGTCGTGGCGGCGAACGACGGCGCCATGCCGCAGACGCGGGAGCACATCATCCTGGCCCGCCAGGTGAACGTGCCGTTTCTGGTCGTCGCGCTCAACAAGTGCGACATGGTCGATGACAAGGAGTTCATCGAGCTGGTCGAGCTCGACCTCCGGGAGCTCCTGAACCGCTACGAGTACCCCGGCGACGACATCCCCATCGTGCGCATCTCGGCTCTCAAGGCCCTCGAGGGCGACCCCGAGTGGACCCCCAAGATCCTGGAGCTGATGAACGCCGTGGACACCTACATCCCCGAGCCTGAGCGGCCGATCGACAAGCCGTTCCTGATGCCGATCGAGGATGTGTTCACGATCGAGGGTCGCGGCACCGTGACCACCGGTCGCGTCGAGCGTGGAAAGCTCAAGAAGAACGAGGAGATCGAGATCGTCGGCATCCACCCGCAGAGCACGAAGACTGTCGTGACCGGCATCGAGATGTTCCACAAGGACATGGACGAGTGCCAGGCCGGCGACAACGTCGGCACGTTGCTCCGTGGCGTCAAGCGCGAAGACGTCGTGCGCGGCCAGGTGCTGGCCAAGCCCGGCACGATCACGCCGCACACGCAGTTCAAGGCCCAGGTGTACGTGCTGAGCAAGGAAGAGGGTGGACGGCACACGCCGTTCCTCAGCGGTTATCGTCCACAGTTCTACATGCGGACCACCGACGTGACCGGCGAGGTCAAGCTGCCCGAGGGCGTCGAGATGACGATGCCTGGCGACAACGTCGTCATGGACATCACTCTCGGCGAGCCGATCGGTATCGAGCAGGGATTGCGGTTTGCCATCCGCGAAGGCGGAAAGACCGTCGGCGCCGGTGTGGTGACCGAGGTCGTCAAGTAACCCACACATAAAAGGAGAGGGCAAAGCAGTTGGCGCAGAAGATTCGGATCCGGCTCAAGGCCTACGACCATCGGGTCCTTGACCAGGCGGCGGACAAGATCGTGGACACCGCCCGCCGTACGAACGCGCGCACTGCCGGCCCGATCCCGCTTCCGACCGAAATCAGCAAATTGACCGTGATCCGAAGCCCATTCATCGACAAGGACTCGCGTGAGCAGTTCGAGATGCGCACGCACAAGCGCATCGTCGACATCCTCGACCCCAACCCGCGCGTTGTCGACGCACTCATGCGCCTCAGCCTGCCTGCGGGCGTGAGCATCGAGATCAAGTCATGAAAGGACTTCTGGCGAAGAAGCTCGGCATGACCCAGCTCTTCAACCCGGACGGGACGATCAGCGCCGTCACGGTGCTCGAGGCCGGTCCGTGCAGAGTGCTCGGGCTCAGGACCAAGGAGAAGGACGGCTACAGTGCCGTCCGAATCGCCTTCGAACCCATCAAGGAAGAGAAGGTCAACGAGCCGAAAAAGGGCGAGTTCAAAAAGGCGAGCCTGGACCCGCACCGCCACATCGTCGAGATCCGCAACTACGACGGGCTGGAACAGGGCCAGGAGCTGAAAGCGGAGATCTTCGCCGCCGGCGAGCTCGTCGACGTGACTTCCACCAGCAAGGGCAAGGGTTTCCAGGGCCTGATCAAGCGACACAAGTTCAGCCGCGGCCCGGAAAGCCACGGCAGCATGAACGTCCGCCAGCCCGGCGCCATCGGGGCGACCGACGCCGCAAGGGTCTTCAAGGGCGTCCGCATGTCGGGCCAGATGGGCAACGTGCGGACGACTTCGCGCGCGTACAGGGTCGTCCGAGTCGATCCCGAGAGAAACCTCATACTGGTCCGAGGTGGCGTGCCCGGTGCGAAGGGTGCCCTGGTCCTGGTCAGGCAGTCGACCAAGAAGGTCAAGCCCAAGGGCCCGGCGGGCAAGCCCAACCCGAGGAAGGTCTAGATGGCGGTCCAGGCTCCGTTCTTCGACGCGCTGGGCGAACGGAACGGGGAGGTCGACCTTCCGGAGGCGATCTTCAGCGAGAAGCCCAACATGCCGGTCATGCACCAGGCCTACCTGCGCCAGCTCGCCAACGCGAGGCAGGGCACCGCGAGCACGAAGTCCCGTGGCGAGGTGTCCGGTGGCGGCGCCAAGCCGTACCGCCAGAAGGGCACTGGCCGCGCCCGCCATGGCTCGACGCGCGAGCCCAGCATGAAGGGCGGCGGCAACGTCTTCGGACCCAGGCCGCGCGACTACTCACACCGCATGCCGAAGCAGATGCGCCGCCTCGCGCTGCGCAGCGCGCTCAGCCAGAAGGCCATCGACGGCCAGGTCAGCGTCATCGAGAGCTTTGTCTTCGACGAACCCAAGACGAGCCAGGCCGCCGAGCTCATGGAAGCGATCGGCTTCGACAGCACGGCGCTGGTGGTGCTGCCCGCACCCAACTACACGGTCAGCCGCTCTTTCGAAAACCTCGCGGGCGCCAAGATCGTGCTCGCAAGAAACCTGAACATCCGAGACCTCTTCTCCCACACCTACCTGCTGCTCTCGAAGGACACGCTCGAGCTCCTCGAGGAGAACTTCAGCCCGCGCCACAGGGAGGAGGCGGAATGACGACCAGAGCCGCCTCCGAGATCGTGATCGGTCCGGTCATCACCGAGCGCACCTACCTGCTCTACACGCAGGGCCGCTACACCTTCAAGGTCCTGGCGAGCGCATCGAAGACCGAGATCAAGAAGGCGCTCGAGGAGCAGTACGAGTCCCAGAACATCAAGGTCAAGGACATCAACACCGTGACGATGCGCGGCAAGAAGCGCCGCAGCTTCCGCCGTGTCGGCTCAGGCACCGTGGGCAGCACGGCCGACTGGAAGAAGGCGATCGTCACACTCGGAGCGGGCCAGAAAATCGAAGGCCTGTTCGGGAGCGTCTGAGAGAAACAACATGCCAGTACGAAAGTTCAAGCCCACCAGCCCCGGCCGGCGTTTCATGACAATCTCCGGCTTCGACGAGGTCACCACCGACACCCCCGAAAAGACCCTGCTCGAATCTCTGCCGACGCACGCCGGAAGGAACAACCAGGGGCGCATCACCACGCGGCACCAGGGTGGCGGCTATCGCAAGCTCTACCGGAAGATCGACTTCAAGCGCGACAAGCACGCCGTGCCCGGCAAGGTCGCGACCATCGAATACGACCCCAACCGCAGCGCCCGTATCGCGCTGATCCACTACAAGGACGGTGAGAAGCGCTACATCCTCGCGCCGCTCGGCCTGAAAGTCGGCGACCCCATCGAGAGCGGGCCCGACGCACCGGTGCGGATCGGCAACGCAATCCCTCTCGAGAACATCCCGGTCGGTTCGACCGTGCACAACATCGAGCTGACTCTCGGAAGGGGCGGCCAGCTGGTCAGGTCCGCCGGCGCGAGCGCGCAGCTCCTCGCCAAGGAAGGCGACTACGCCGTGATTCGAATGCCGAGCGGTGAGCTGCGACGCATCCACATCCGCTGCCAGGCCACCATCGGCCAGGTCGGTAATATCGAGCACGAAAACGAGTCGGGCGGGAAGGCCGGCCGCGGCCGCTGGCTCGGCCAGCGCCCCGAAGTCCGCGGCTCGACCATGAACCCTCGCGACCATCCGCATGGCGGGGGCGAGGGCAAGACGGGACCCGGTGGCAACCCGAAGACCCCGTGGGGCAAGCCCGCCCTCGGCTACCGCACCCGCAAGAAGAACAAGGCCTCGGCCAAGCTCATCATCCGCCGCCGCGAGAAGAAAGGACGCAAGAAGTAAGTGTCACGCTCAACGAAAAAGGGCCCGTTCATCAGCGCCCCGCTCAGGGACAAGATCGAGAAGATGAACCAGACGCGCGACAAGAAGGTGATCCGCACCTGGGCGCGCGCGTCCGTCATCTACCCCGACATGGTCGGGCACACGATCGCGGTCCACGACGGGCGCAAGCACGTGCCTGTCTTCATCAGCGAGAACATGGTCGGCCACCGGCTGGGCGAGTTCGCACCGACACGCCACTTCCGCGGCCATGGCACCCACACCGAAAAGACGACGGCGCTGAAGTAGAAGTTGGCCACGATGGAAGTTTCAGCAGTGCAGAAGTTTGTCCGCAGGACGCCTCGCAAGGCGCGGCTCGTTGCCGACTCGGTGGAGGGTATGAAGGTCGCGGAGGCGCTGGCCTACCTGGAGTTCTCGCCCAAGCACGCGGCGAAGGACGTGGCCAAGGCGATCAAGTCCGCCGCCGCCAACGCGGAGCACAACTTCAACCTCAACCGCGACGACCTCGTGCTCAAGCAGCTGCTCATCGATGAGGGTCCGACCTACAAGCGTCGCCGACCCGTGAGCCGCAGCATGGCGCACGAATACTTCCACCGCACCTGCCACATCACGGCGGTCGTCGAAGACCAGCCGCAAGGAGCACGTAAATAGTTGGGACATAAAGTTCATCCGAACGCGTTTCGCCTGGGCGTCTTCCGTCCCTGGGAGGCCAACTGGTTCGCCAACCCCAAGGACTACACGAAGATGCTGCACGAGGACCTCGAGATGCGCCGCGTCATCCTCGCCCGCCTGCGGAACGCGGGCATCGCGAAGATCGAGACCGAGCGTAGCTCCAACGCGCAGCTGACCGTCACGATCCACACCGCCAAGCCGGGAATCGTCATCGGCAAAGGCGGATCGAGCGTCGACCAGCTGCGCGAGGACCTCGAGAAGCGCTTCGGCAACCGGGTCAGGATCTCGATCCAGGAGATCAAGCAGCCGGAGCTCGACGCTCAGCTCGTCGCGGAAAACATCGCGAGCCAGATCGAGCGCCGCATCAGCTACAAGCGCGCGATGAAGCAGGCGATCCTCCGCACCATGCGCTCGGGCGCGAAGGGCGTGAGGATCTACTGCGGCGGGCGCCTTCGCGGCGCCGAGATGGCGCGCCGCGAGTGGGACCGCGAGGGCCGTGTGCCGCTCCACACCCTGCGCGCCGACATCGACTTCGGCCGCGCCACCGCCAAGACCACGTTCGGCGCGATCGGCGTGAAGTGCTGGATCTACAAAGACCAGATCTCGCCCGCGCAGCGCCGGCTCGCTCCAGTCGCCGAAGAGACGACGCCGCTGGCTGAGGTCATCGCCCCGCAGCCGGAGATCGTCGAGGCTCCGCCCGCACCTGTCGCCGAGGTCGCCACGCCGACGGTCGAGGGCGCGAAGCCGGCGCCGCGCCGACCGCGCACGACGGCCGCACCGAAGGCCGCCGCCAAGCCGAAGGCCGAAGCCGCGAAGAAACCCGCCGCTCCCCGAAAACCGACCACCACCCGCACCAAGAGCGCTGGCACCGCGCGGACTGAGCCGCCGCGCGGCACCACCGGTGCCGACAGCTGATGTTGATCCCGAAGCGCGTCAAGTACCGGAAGATGCACCGCGGCCGGCGCACAGGCATCGCCACTCAGGGCGCCACCGTGGCGTTCGGCGACTTCGGCCTGCAGGCGATGGAAGCCTGCTGGATGAGCAACCGGCAGATCGAGGCCGCCCGCCGGGCCATGACCCGCCACGTGAAGCGCGGCGGTCAGATCTGGATCCGCGTCTTCCCCGACAAGTCGATCACCAAGAAGCCGGCGGAGACCCGCATGGGCTCGGGCAAGGGCAACCCAGAAGGCTGGGTCGCCGTGGTGAAGCCGGGCCGGGTCCTCTTCGAGATGGGAGGGGTCACGCCACAGGTCGCCAAGGAGGCGATGAAGCTGGCCGCGTCCAAGCTGCCGATCAAGACGCGCTTCGTGTCTGCGGCTGAAGCCGGAGGGTCGAGATGAAGGTCGACGAGCTTCGCGTCCTGGAAGCCGACGAGCTCGGCATGCGCCTGCGCACCGCGCGGCGCGAGCTTTATGAGCTCCGCTTCAAGCACGCCGTCGGCCAGCTCGAGAACTCGAGCCAGATCTCGAAGGTCCGCCACGACATCGCCCGCATCATGACCGTCCTCCGCGAGAGGGACTTCGGCATTCAGCCGACCATCGAGGAAGGCGCCACACGGGCCGCCGCCGTGGCCCTGGAAGAGCCGCCTGCCGCGCCAGAACCCGAGCAAGAGGAAGAGGCGCCGAAGCCGAAGCGCGGCCGCCGCACCAAGAAAGAGGAATCCGAATGACCGACACGGCAACACAAACGAAGCCGACCCAAGAGCAGGCGACAGAGCAGCGCGGCCAGCGCAAGGTCCGCCTGGGCTATGTGATCGCCGACAAGATGAACAAGACGGTCATCGTCCAGGTCGGCTCGTCCAAGGCTCACCGCCTGTACCGGAAGACTGTCCAGCAGCGCACGCGCTTCAAGGTCCACGACGAGAAGAACGAGTGCGGCGTGGGCGACCTCGTCCGGATCACAGAAACGCGCCCGCTCTCCAAGGAGAAGCGCTGGCGCGTACTTGAGATCGTGGAGAAGGCCCGCTAACCGAGAATGATCCAGCAAGAAACCCGGCTGAAGGTCGCGGACAATTCAGGGGCGAAAGAGCTCCTGTGCATCCGCGTGACCGGCGGCCACTACCGCAAGTACGCGTACGTCGGCGACATCATCACAGCCACGGTCAAGTCCGCCCAGCCGGGCGGCCAGGTGAAGAAGGGCGAGGTGGTGAAGGCCGTGGTCGTCCGCGTCAACAAGGAATACAAGCGACCGGACGGATCGCTGATCAGGTTCGACGAGAACGCCGCAGTCCTGCTCGCGCAGGCCAACAACCCGCGCGGCACGCGCATCTTCGGCCCAGTCGCGCGCGAGCTGCGCGAGCGCAACTTCATGAAGATAATCTCACTCGCCCCGGAGGTCCTGTAGGCAACAGATGCTGAGAAACAAAGAGCAACCCACGCGCCGCTGGCTCGACCTTGCGCCCGGCGACCCGGTGATCGTCATCGCGGGCAAGGACAAGGGCAAGCAGGGCGAGGTGCTTCGCACCATCCCCGACAAGCACAAGATCGTGGTCAAGGGAGTCAACCTGCTGAAGCGCCACACCAAGGCCGGCCAGCGCCGGGGAGGCGTGGCCGTGGCCCAGGGCGGCATCGTCGACTTCGAGGCTGCGCTCGATTACTCCAACGTGATGCTCGTCTGTCCCTCGTGCGGACGGCCGACGCGGACCAAGCACACCGTGCTCGAATCGGGCGCGCGAGCCCTGGTCTGCCGGCACTGCGGCGAGCCGTACGAGCGCGTGCGCAAGACGGAGGCTCAGTAAGAGTGGCCAAAGCGAAACAGCAGCCGGCACCGAAGAAGGAGCAGGCTCCGAAGGCCCCCGGCACGAAGTCGGAGGCGCCGCCGCGCATGCTTCAGGCCTACCGCGACACGATCGCGCAGCAGATGACCAAGGAGTTCGACTACGGCAACCCGATGCAGGTGCCCCGCGTCGACAAGATCGTGGTCAACATCGGCATCGGCGAGGCGAAGGACAACGACAAGGCGCTCGACGCTGCCGTCGGCGACGTGGTGACAATCACGGGCCAGAAGCCGCAGCTGATCAAGGCCAAGAAGTCGGTCGCGGCGTTCAAGCTGCGCGCAGGCCAGACGGTCGGCATCAAGACGACCCTGCGCGGCCGGCGCATGTGGTACTTCCTGGACAAGCTGCTGAACATCGCGCTGCCGCGCATCCGCGACTTCCGGGGCGTCAGCCCGGACGGCTTCGACGGCCGCGGCAACTACTCGCTTGGCCTGCGCGAGCAGGTCGTGTTCCCGGAGATCGACTACGACAAGATCGACAAGCTGCGTGGGCTGGAGGTCTCCATCATCACGACAGCTCGCACCGACGACGAGGCGCGCAGCCTGCTGACAAGACTCGGAATGCCATTTAGAAAGAGGTAGAGGGAGAGAGTTTGGCGAAGAAATCATCGATCCAGCGCTGGAAGAAGACGCCTAAGTTCAAGGTGCGCTTTCACAATCGCTGCCGCATCTGCGGGCGGCCGCGAGCATTCCTGCGCAAGTTCGGCATGTGCCGCATCTGCTTCCGGGAGCTGGCCTCCGAGGGACGCGTCCCCGGGGTCACGAAGTCGAGCTGGTGATGGCTACGGCAGTCGCCAAGACAGGCGCCAAGACCGTCAAGAAAGCCCCGCCGGGAATCGTCAGCGACCCGATCGCCGACATGCTCACGCGCATCCGCAACTCCAACGCGGCAAGGCACACCGAGGTCAAGGTCCCGGCGTCCCGCCTGAAGCTGGAGATCGCCCGCGTCCTGAAGGACGAGGGCTACATCGCGGGCTACGACGTGGAGGCCGACGGAACGACGCAGACGATGCGTATCATCTTCAAGTCCCGCCCGGACCGCACCCGGGTGATCTCAGGCGTGAAGCGGATCAGCCGCCCAGGTTTGCGCGTTTACGCGCGCAAGACCGAGATCCCGCGAGTCCTCGGCGGCCTCGGGATCGCCATCCTCAGCACCGCTGAGGGGGTCATGAGCGGACGGCAGGCGCTGCGCCAGGGGCTGGGGGGCGAAGTGCTCGCCTACATCTGGTAACCAGGAGAAAGAGAAAGAGTTGTCGCGGATCGGAAAGCTGCCCGTCCAGGTGCCGAAGTCGGTGACGGTCACCCTGGCGCCTGGACACGTCAAGGTCGAGGGCCCGAGGGGCCAGCTCGAGCGCACCCTGCCGGCCGACATCACGGTCAAGCAGGCGGACGGCGAGCTGGTTTTCGAACGGCCTGACGACGCCTTCCGCCACCGCGCGCTGCACGGCCTCGTCCGGAGCCTCGTCGCCAACATGGTCGAGGGCGTGGACAAGGGCTTCACGAAGAACCTCGAGCTCGTCGGCGTCGGGTACCGTGTCGCCAAGCAGGGCGAAGAGCTGGTGCTGAACCTCGGCTACTCGCACCCCATCCGGTTCAGGCCGCCAAAGGGCATCACGATCGACGTGCAGGACCAGACCAAGTTCTCGGTCAGCGGGATCTCGATCGAAGACGTCGGCCAGGTCGCCGCGAACCTCCGCGGCCTGCGGCCACCCGAGCCCTACAAGGGCAAAGGCGTGAAATACGCCGGCGAGAAGATCCGACGCAAGCCGGGCAAGGCGGGCAAGGGGGCCAAAGCCACCGCATGATCAAGCGACAGGACCGCAAGGTGAACCGCTCGAAGCGCCACCGGCGCGTGCGGGTGCACGTCGCAGGCACGTCGCAGCGGCCGCGGCTGGCGGTGTTCCGCAGCCTCAACCACCTGTACGCGCAGCTCATCGACGACGGCGCGAGCCGCACGCTGGCCGCCGCGTCGACGGTCGAGATGAAGGCCAAAGGCAATGGCATCGCGCAGGCGGCGGAGGTGGGCAAGGCGATCGCCGTCAAGGCCAGGGCCGCGGGCTTCAGCCAGGTCGTGTTCGACCGCGGCGGTTTTCTCTACCACGGCAGGATCAAGGCGCTGGCCGATGCGGCGCGTGAAGCAGGGTTGGAGTTCTGATGTCAAGAAACATGGGCGGCGGCCGGTACTCATCGGGCGAACGGTCTGAGCTTGCGGACCGCGTCGTCCGCGTCAACCGCGTCGCCAAGGTCGTCAAGGGCGGCCGCAAGTTCTCGTTCAGCGCGCTGATCGTGGTCGGCGACATGAACGGCCGCGTCGGCGCCGGCATCGGCAAGGCGCGCGAGGTGACCGAGGCGATCCGCAAGGGGATGGAGGTCGCCAAGCGCAACATGATCACAGTGCCGATGGTCGGCACGACCATCCCGCACGAGGTTCACCTGAAGTGGGGGGCGGCGCGGATCATGCTCAAGCCCGCCGCGCCGGGCACCGGGGTCATCTCCGGCGGCGCGATGCGCGCCGTCATCGAGACCGCGGGGATCAAGGACATCCTCACCAAGTCGCATGGCACCAACAACCCGATCAACACGGTGCGCGCGACCCTGGCCGCGCTCCAGCAGCTGAAGACGGCCCAGCAGGTGGCCGAGCTGCGCGGCAAGGACCTGGAGTCCATGGTGGGCAAGAAGCTGGCCGCCGCGTACAGGGGCTCAGAGCCCGTGAGCCAGAACGGTGGCTGACACCCTCAAGGCGACCCTGATGAAAAGCCCCATCGGCGCCAAACCGGAGATCAAGGCCACCGTCGAGTCGCTCGGCTTCCGCCGCATGAACCAGACCCGCGAGCTGCCGGACAACCCGGCCGTCCGCGGCATGCTGCGCCGGGTCAACTTCCTGGTCGCGGTCGAGGGCGAGCCGTTCGAGCGGCCAAAGCGCAGCCGGTACAAGATCTGGCGCGCGCGCTCGACCAAAAAGCACCAGCGAGGCAATTAGGAAAGATGCAGCTCCACGACCTGAAACCGTCACCGGGCGCGCACCGCAGGCCGCGGCGCGTCGGCCGCGGCACCGGCTCGGGCCGGGGCAAGACGTCGGGCCGCGGCCAGAAGGGCCAGAACGCGCGAAGCGAAGGCTTCCGCCTCGGTTTCGAGGGCGGCCAGATGCCGTTCTCGCAGCGCATCCCCAAGCTGCCCGGGTTCAAGAACCCTTTCAAGAAGGTCTATTCGGTGGTCAACATATCGAAGCTCAGCCGCTTCGTGGACGGCACCAAGGTCGACGCCCAGGTCATGCTCGAGGCAGGCCTCGTCCGGGCGGCCGAGGAGATCAAAATTTTGGGCACGGGCCGCCTCAAGCGCAGACTGACCGTGGAAGCCCATGCGTTCAGCGCCAGCGCCCGCGACGCGATCGAGAAAGCCGGCGGTTCCGTCACGGTCCTGGGAGAGCCTCGCAAGATCGGAGCCAGGCGGACGGCCGCCAAAGCGCCCAAGCCTCTCCCCACCCCTGAGGCCCCCAGGCAGGCCGCCGCCGCCCCGAAGCCCGCGCGCGCCAAGAGTGCCCCACCGGCGGCATCGGTCGAGGAGGTCACCCCTCCCGACGAGGCCTAGCCGATGAACCTCCTCGAGGCGCTCATCAACTCGTTCCGGCTGCCCGAGCTTCGGAACAAGATCCTTTTCACCGGCGGCATCCTGATCGTCTTCCGCCTCTTCGCCAACATCGCGATCCCCGAGGCGAACAAGACGGCGCTCGGACTGCTCTTCAACCAGCAGGCGCTGCTCGGACTGCTCGACCTCTTCTCTGGCGGTGGCCTCTCGCGATTCAGCGTCGTCGCGATGGGCATGAACCCCTATATCAACGCCACGATCATCATGCAACTGATGACGGTGATCTCCGAGCGCATCAAGGAGATCCAGAAGGAAGGCGAGATGGGTCGCCGCCGCATCCAGCGATGGAGCCGCTACCTCACCGTCGCCCTCGGCGCCGGCCAGGCCTACGGTTTCACGGTCCTCTTCCAGAACACGAACCCGGCGATCCTCGGCACGCTTGACTGGTTCCAGCGCACGCAGATCATCCTGGTCCTGACCGCCGGCACCGTCATGCTGATGTGGTTCGGCGAGCTGATCACCGAGTACGGCATCGGCAACGGCGTGTCGCTCATCATCTTTGCCGGCATCATCGGCCGCGGCCCGCAGGGTGTGGCGGCGGTGTTCACCGCACACTCCACCGGCGGTGGCCTGGCGGACTATGTGCCCTTCATCATCTTCGCCGTCATCGCCCTTTTCATGACCGCGGTGATCATCGAGGTCCAGCAGGCGGTCAGGAAGATTCCCATCCAGTCGGCGCAGCGCGTCGCGGGTGGGCGCGAGGTCGGCCGCAGAGCGAGCTTCCTGCCCCTGCGCGTGAACCACGCCGGCGTCATCCCGATCATCTTCGCGATCTCGGTGATGTTCCTTCCGACCATCATCGCCAACTACTTCAACGCCGCCCCGCCGAGCACCTGGTACTACCAGGCGGCGCACTGGATCCAGGGCAACTTCTCACCGAATACGAGCAACGTCCCGATGGCCATCACCTACAACGGGCTCTATTTCCTGTTCACGTTCGGGTTCACGTACTTCTACACGGCCATCACGTTCGACGTGCATGAGGTGGCGGACAACCTCAAACGCTATTCGAGCTTCATCCCGGGAATCCGCCCGGGACGTCCGACCGCGGACTATCTCCAGGCGGTGATGAATCGTGTGACCTTCGTGGGCGCGATCTTCCTGGGCTTCATCACCGTGATCCTGCCCATCGCCACATCCAAGATCTCCGGCATCAATACGCAGCAGATGTACCTGGGCGGCACGGCGATCCTCATCGTGGTGGGCGTCGCGCTCGACACGATGAAGCAGCTGCAGACGCAGCTGGTGATGCGCCAGTACCGCGGATTCATCAAGTGATTTGTTTCACCTCCCCGCTCGCCGGGGAGGTCGGCCGAAGGCCGGGTGGGGGCGTCCAGATTTGAACCTGCTGCTGTACGGCGCCCCTGGCAGCGGCAAGGGGACGCAGGCCAACATGCTACGCGCGCATTTCGGCATCCCGCACATCGCGACCGGCGACATGCTCCGGGCCGAGATCCAGGCCGGGACCGAGCTCGGCCGCAAGGCACAGCCCATCCTGGCCGCGGGCCAGTACGTGTCGGACGACATCATGGTCGGCATGATCCGCAACCGCCTCCGCCGGCCCGACTGCGAGCCTGGATTCATCATGGACGGCTTCCCCCGCACGGTGCCGCAGGCGGAAGCGCTCGACGGCCTGATGGACGAGCTGGACAAGCGCTTCGACCGGGTGATCTACCTCGAAGTGCCGGTCGAGGAGCTGCTGCAGCGCCTGTCGGGCCGGCTGGTGTGCCCCGTGTGCCAGCGCACCTATCCGCCCGACACGGCCGCCTGCGCCGTGGATGGCAGCGAGCTCGTCCAGCGCGAGGACGACCGGCCCGAGGCGGTCCGCCCCCGGATCGATATCTACCTCGAGAAGACCGTGCCCGTGCTCGACCACTACCGGGTCTCGGGGCTGGTTTCCGAGATCGACGGCCGGGGGACAATTGATCAGATAAGCCGCCAGGTCCTCCAGGCGGTTGGAGTGAAGAGCCGAGTTTGATCAACCTCAAGACCCAGCACGAAATCGAGCTGATGGCCCGGGCGGGCAGCCTGCTCGCGTCCGTCCTGCCGCCCCTGAAGGACGCCTGCAGGCTGGGGGTCAAGACGATCGAGCTCGACCGGATCGCCGACCGCCTGATCCGCGAGGGAGGCGCCACGCCGGGATTCCTCGGCTACCACGGCTTCCCGCGCTCGATCTGCGTCTCGATCAACGACGAGGCGGTCCATGGCATCCCGGGCAACCGCAAGATCGCCGGCGGCGACCTGGTCAGCCTCGACCTGGGCCTGGTCCTGGAGGGCTTCTGGGCTGACGTCGGCGTCACCGTCGGGGTCGGCGACATCACCCCCGAGGCCGCCCGCCTGCTCAAGGTCACGGAGCAGGCCCTGTACGTGGGCATCGACAAGGCCCGGCCCGGCGGCTACCTGGGCGACATCTCGTCCGCCATCCAGAAGCACGTCGAGGCGGCCGGCTTCTCGGTCATCCGGCAGTTCGTCGGCCACGGGATCGGGCGCCAGATGCACGAGGACCCCCAGGTCCCCAACTTCGGCACCCCGGGCACGCCGCCCCGGCTGAAGCCGGGCATGACCCTGGCGATCGAGCCCATGGTCAACGCCGGCACCCACGAGGTGTACATGAAGCCGGACGGGTGGACCATCTGCACCGCCGACGGCGCCCTGTCCGCCTACTTTGAACACACCGTCGCTATCACGGAAAAGGGTCCCATCGTACTCACGAAGGGAGCCCTGGACTGAGCGATCGCCCGAGTTTGGTACAATCGCCGTTCGTGCCCCAGCGCCCCCCACTCGTGAAGGGGGTCGTCATAGAGCCCCTTCCCAACGGTGTCTATCGGGTTGAGCTCGAGAACGGGGCGAAGGTCCTCGCTCACGTCGCCGACCGCGCAGGCACCCATTTCACCCGGCTTCTCGCCGGGGACAAAGTAGGGGTCGAGCTCGCGGCCAGCGACCGGTCGCGCGGAAGAATTCGAGAGATTTGGAGATGAAGGTACGACCGTCCGTCAGGAAGATGTGTCCCAGCTGCAAGGTGATCAAGCGCAATGGGGTGGTTCGCGTGATCTGCTCCAAGACGCCGAAGCACAAGCAGAGGCAGGGGTGAGGAGCTAAATGGCGAGAATCGCCGGCGTCGACATACCCCCGCAGAAGCGAGCGGTGATCGCCCTGACGTACATCCACGGCATCGGCAACACCACCGCCGAGAAGATCGTGAAGAACGCGAACATCGACCCCACCAAGCGCACCAAGGACCTCACCGAGGAGGAGGTCGCCCGCCTGCGCTCGATCATCGACCGCATGGCCAGCGCGAAAGACATCCTCATCGAGGGTGACCTCCGCCGCGAGGTCGCGCTGAACATCAAGCGGCTGACGGAGATCGGCTCCTACCGCGGGATGCGCCACCGCCGCGGCCTGCCGGTGCGCGGCCAGCGCACTCGCACGAACGCGCGCAGCAGGCGCGGTCCGAAGCGCGCGGTCGCGGGCAAGAAGAAGGTCAAGGCGGGCAAGTAGTGGCCAAGCAGAAGAAGGTCGTGCGGACACGGCGCCGCGAGCGCAAGAACGTCGTCGCGGGGCAGGCGCACATCCAGAGCACGTTCAACAACACGATCGTCTCGATCAGCGACATCGACGGCAACGTGATCGCCTGGGGCTCGGCCGGCGCGCAGGGCTTCAAGGGGAGCCGCAAGTCGACGCCGTTCGCAGCGCAGCAGACCGCCGAGTCGACCGCGAAGAAGGCGCTCGAGCACGGCATGCGGTCGATCGAGGTCTTCGTGCGCGGTCCAGGCGCCGGCCGCGAGGCGGCCATCCGCTCGCTGCAAGCGACCGGTCTGGAGGTCAGCGCCATCACCGACGTGACGCCGATCCCGCACAACGGCTGCCGCCCGCCAAAGCGGAGGCGGGTCTAGATGGCGAACTACAGCGGCCCGGTCTGCCGCTTCTGCCGCCGCGAGGGCGCCAAGCTCTACCTCAAGGGCGAGCGCTGCTACACGCCGAAGTGCGCCATCGAGCGCCGCGCGTTCGCGCCCGGCATGCACGGCCAGGCGCGCAAGCGCAAGACGTCTGACTACGGCCTGCAGCTGCGCGCGAAGCAGAAGGCGCGCCGCATCTATGGCCTGCTCGAGAAGCAGTTCCGCAACTACTTCGACCAGGCCACGAACGAGCCCGGCGTGACAGGCCTGAACCTGCTCCGGCACCTCGAGACGCGGCTGGACAACGTGGTTTACCGGCTCGGCCTTGGCGCCTCGCGCAAGCAGGCGCGCCAGCTCGTCACGCACCGGCATTTCGAGGTGAACGGCCGGCTGGTGAACGTGCCGTCGTACCAGGTAAAGCCTGGCGACGAGCTCAAGGTCAGGCCTTCCAACGGCGTGTTCGACGTCGCGCTCGACGCGTCGAAGGTGCGCCCAGTGCCGTCATGGCTTTCCTTCAACACGGACGAAAAGTCCGCCAAGATCCTCGCCCGCCCGGAGCGCCACGAGATGGAGTCCGGGGTCGAGGAACAGCTGATCGTCGAGTTCTATTCAAGGTAGCGGAGGTACATAACCCAGTTGGCAATTGACACGCAGATGACAGTGACCCCGCAGGTCCGCAAGCTCGAGACGAGCGCGAACTACGGCAAGTTCGACATCGAGCCCCTGGACCCGGGCTTTGGCACGACCCTCGGCAACACGCTGCGCCGCGTGCTGCTCTCTTCGCTTTGGGGCGCGGCCGTGACCTCGATCCAGATCGACGGCGTCGCGCACGAGTTCAGCGCGATCCCGCACGTCAAAGAGGACGTGACCGAGGTCATCCTCAACCTCAAGAAGCTCTGCCTGAAGAGCTTCACCGAGGACCCGATCACGCTGACCCTCGACGTCAAGGGCCCGGCCGAGGTCCACGCCTCGCACATCCAGGCCACCTCGGACGTCGAGATCGTCAACCCCGACCTCTACATCTGCACGCTGGCGGCCAAGGGCCACCTGCGCATGGAGCTGAACGTCGAGCGGGGCAAGGGCTACGTCCCCGCGGAGCGCAACAAGCGCGAGGGCCAGCCTATCGGCGTGATCCCGATCGACGCCATCTTCTCCCCGGTCGAGAAGGCGAACTTCACCGTCGAGAAGACCCGTGTCGGCCAGTCGACCGACTACGACAAGCTGCTGATCGAAGTCTGGACCGACGGCACGATGTCGCCCGAGGAGGCGGTCAGCCACGCCGCCGAGCTGTTCACGCAGCACCTGAACCTGTTCGTCCGCTTCCGCGACTCGATCGAGAAGCACGAGCAGGAGCTGCGCGGCGAGAAGACCGGCCAGAACCGGCTGATGGACACGCCGATCGAGGAGCTCGACCTCTCTGTGCGCGCGTTCAACTGCCTCAAGGCAAACGAGATCCAGACGGTCGGCCAGCTGCTGCAGAAGCGCGAGGAAGAGCTGCTCGCCCTGCGCAACTTCGGCCGCAAGTCGCTGGACGAGATCAAGGAAAAGCTCGTCGAGAAGGGATTCATCAAGCCCGAAGAGATGGGCACGGTCCTGCGCGGCTAACGCGACTCGATGCGACACCAGAAGAGCGGCCGCCGCTTCAACCGAGACACCGATGCACGCAAAGCGCTGATGCGCAACCTGTGCACGTCGCTGCTCGAGCACAACCGCATCACCACGACGGAGGCGCGGGCGAAAGAGCTGCGGCGCTGGGTGGAGCGGTTGATCACTGCGGCGAAGGCGCAGGACGTCAACGCGCGTCGGCGGGTGAGCGAGGACGTCTCGAAGCCGGAGGTCGTGGAGAGGCTTTTCTCCAACCTCATGCCTCGGCTCGCGGAGCGCCCGGGCGGCTATACGCGAATCATCCACAAGGGCCCGCGCCTCGGCGACGCCGCCCCGATGGTGATCATCGAACTGGTCGACTAGACCGACGGTCGTTTCAAAAGTGAATATCAAAGTCGTGCTGGAGTACGACGGGTCGGGTTTCGCAGGCTGGCAGCAGCAGGCCCATGGCAGGACCGTGGAGGCCGAGCTCAAACGTGCGCTGCGATCGATCACCGGCGAGACGATCACCGTCTACGCCGCGGGACGCACCGACGCGGGCGCCCACGCGGAAGGGCAGGTCGCCAACTTCCACACCGACGGCCGCCTCTCACCGACGCGCCTCATGGCCGCGCTCAACTCGCGTCTGCCGGAGGACGTGGCGGTGCTGTCGGCGGAGGTGGTGCCGGATGATTTCCACGCTCGTTACTCCGCCCGCCGGCGCCGGTACAGATATCGATATCTCGACCGGCCTTCCAGGCCCGCGCTCGAGCGAGGGCGCTGCTGGCACGTTAGGGAGCGCCTTGACGTCGCGGCGATGTCGGAGGGGGCCCGGGCCTTGATCGGCAAGCACGATTGGACCACCTACTGCTCGGCCTCTGAGCCACGGGACGCGAGGGTGCGCGAGATGCGCTCCGCGCGCGTAGCGCGGCGAGGCGAATTCGTCGAGCTGGAGTTGGTCGCGGAGGGCTTCCTGCGCGGCCTGGCGCGCAGCATCGCGGGCGCGCTGGCCGAGGTGGGCCGCGGAACGCGGCCGCCGGATTGGGTGGGAGAGATCCTCCTGGCGCGCGACCGCCGCCTGGCCCCGCGCACGGCCCCCGCCGGGGGCCTGACTTTGATGGAAGTGATTTACTGAGGAGCCGCGCGCAGGGCGCATAACCAAGGAAAGATGAGCAAACAGAAGACGTGGACGGCGAAAGCCGCGGAGCTGAAGAGTGACTGGTATGTCGTCGATGCGACCGACCAGGTACTCGGCCGCCTGGCGTCAGGCGTGGCCGCGATCCTGCGCGGCAAGCACAAGCCGACGTTCACGCCCCACCTGAACAGCGGCGACCACGTGGTCGTGATCAACGCCTCGAAGGTGAAGGTCACCGGCAGCAAGCTCCAGACCAAGGAGTACACGCGGTACAGCGGATACCCGGGCGGCCTGCGCAAGCGGACGTTGCAGCAGGCTCAGGACATCGATCCCACGTTCCCGGTCACCACCGCGGTGCGGGGGATGCTGCAGCGCAACACACTCGGAGCCGATATGCTCAAGCGCCTCCGCGTGTACGCCGGAGCGGAGCACGGACACCAGGCGCAAAAGCCGAAGGCCCTGTCCTTCGACGCAAAGGGGAACTTGAAGATTGGCTGATTTGCTCAACCGAGGCACCGGGCGGCGCAAGAACGCCATCGCCAGGGTGCGCCTGCAGCCAGGCGAGGGCCGGGTCACGGTCAACGAGAAAGACCCGCTGGCATACCTGGGCCGGCGCGTGCTCGAGATGGCCGCCCTGGCGCCCCTTCGCGTGACCGGGACGCAGCGCAAGTTCGACATCTCGATCAAGGTGATCGGCGGCGGCACGAGCGGGCAGGCCGGAGCCATCGCCCACGGCATCGCGCGCGCGCTGATCCGCTACGACTCCGAGCTGCGCCCAACGCTCAAGAAAGCCGGTCTTCTGACGCGCGACGCGCGGATGAAGGAGCGCAAGAAGTACGGACTGAAGCGGGCTCGGAAAGCTCCCCAGTACACGAAGCGCTAGCCTCCCGCCGGCTGGACTGGCCGGATTGCCAGAACACTCGCGACCTGGGTGGCCTGCCGCATCCCGGTGGCGTCACCCGCTCGCACATGTTGGTGCGGTCCGATTTCCTGGGCAATCTCACCTCGACAGGACGCGAGGCGCTGATCGCCTATCGCGTGACCACGATTCTCGACCTGCGCAGCGCCTCGGAAGTCCTTAACAGGCCCAACCCCTTTGCCGATGGCTCGGGACCGGCGTACGTGCACCGCGAGGTGATCGACGACGCGAACATGCGGCAGATCGGCGACTCGCCTGACATGTCCGACCGGTACCTGGAGATCCTGGACACCCGGCCGCACGCGTTCCGGGCCATCTTCGACTCGGTGGCCGAGGCGGAGGGTGGAGTGCTGTTCCACTGCTACGCGGGCAAGGACCGGACGGGTGTCATCGCCGCGATGCTCCTGGCGCTGGCTGGTGTCTCGCCGGACGACATCGCCCTGGACTACGGGGAGACAGACCTGTGTCTCGCGCCCCAGTACGAGAAATGGATCGGCGAAGCGGCGCCTGACCGAATAGACGCTTTCCGCCAGGAGCTCCGCTGCCCGCCCGAGCGCATCCTCGGGATCCTCGACCACTTGCAGCGAAAGTGGGGAGGAGTCGCGGGCTACCTGGAGGCCTCGGGTGTGGCGCCGGCGAACATCGATCGCCTGATCGCGAGGCTCGAATAGAACCCGCGGTTCTCCTCGTGAGTGCGTTCCCACAGCAACACGTAAAGCGACGCAGGTGCTATGGGATCAGGCGCGACCAGCGGACGCCGTGGACCTCCCGGCCTCAGGCGACCGCGTCGACGTCCGGACCGCGCGCCAACTGATCGAACCAGTCCGCCTGCGGCGGAACGACGAGATATTTACCGTCCTCGCCCCGCACTATCTGCCATTTGCCTTCATGCACCAGCCAGTGATGTCGATGACAGAGCAGCACCAGGTTCCCGAGCGCGGTCGGTCCGCCTCTGACCCAATGCGTCAGGTGATGGCCCGAAGTCCACGCTGCGGGACGATCGCATCCAGGCCACCGGCATCCCTTGTCTCTGATGTGGAGCGCTCGGCGCGTCGCGGGTGGGATCTTCCGGGTTGTCCGCCCCACGTCGATCACCTGCGACTCCGCGCCCAACAGAACCCGCGTCACACTGCAGTCGCACGCCAGGCGCTCGACTGCGGTGGCGGAGATGGGTAGGGAAAACTCGAGGTCGGCCGCCGGCGCACCACATCGCTGAAGCAAAGTCTCCAGTGACGCGGTCACCTGCAGATGCGGCCGCTGTCCGCCACGTCGAGGCAATGAGGCCCCGTCCAGCACATGGCGCGCCATCTCGACAAGTCCGTCGGCCAGCCGACGGTCGAGCCTGCGGTCGTCGTCCTTGCCGCCTCGCCAGGCCAGAGGCTCGAGCGCCGTCCGAACCACCGCCCCACCCTCGGGGTCCAGCACGCCGCGAATCCAGACCATCCCGCCCTCGCCGGTCTTGAGCTCCAGCGATCGGGCCTCAGCAGCCGCCGCCTGATCCGCCGCGTACCCGGCCGGATCGCCGGAGTGTCGGTGGTGGTGACAGAAGTTGCGGAAGCGGCCGACCGAGAAGTTGCGCGCCTTGTCCAGCAGCACAGTCTCGTCGAAGCGCTTGCCTGCGCCAGACTCGGCCGCCGCCTCCGCCTCACGGGCCATCAGCGCGACGTGCGAGAAGCCGACCTCGCCGCCACTCATCGCCTCGACGCTCTCCTGCAGGTCGGCGACGCGCTCGCCGACGATCACCCGATCCGACGCGGCGCCACTGGTCATGTGACAGTTCAGACGAATCCAGTGAATGGGAGAGAGGCACCCAGCAGCGTCGTAGTGGTCGGTTTGAGCAAAGGCGGCGGCCAGCTCCGAGAACTTGAGGTCGAGCAGGTTCCGCCCACGCGCGACCTCCTGGAGATCCTCCGCCAGCTCCGCCCCGCTCTCGCGACACGGCTGGGCGCAGAAACGCTCGATCTCGCCGAGAAGCAACCGAACAGCACGCGAAACCTCGGGCATGCAGCCAGCCTACGAAAAGATGTTCGCCGACCACAACGCTCTTAACAGGCGGAAAGAGCAGCAAGCGTCGATTCCACCACCGAGCCAAACGAAGCCAGAGGAACTCGATAGCGATCGAGCCGCCTGTGCCGGACACCTCCCGGCGCCACTTCCAGGACCAACCACTCACCTTCCGCTCGAGCAAGCCCCGCAAGCTCCGGGCTGGGGATCAGCAGCGCATCCTCGGCGAACCGCTGCTCCTCCCGCTCCCATCCCAGCACACAGATAAAGGTCGTCGATGCAGGCCTGAAGCTCGACGCGCGCACGTACACCCGTTCCTCGACATGCTCCGCATCCCAACCTGCTGTCTTCACCTGCAGTCCGAGAAACCCACCTGTCGGACGGGAGCGCACCAGCACCTCCACCGTCTCGAGATCCGGGAACGGCCGAAATAGAGAAAGCGAATCCACCTCCGCCAGCCGCCGGATCACCTCCGCCTCGCCAACGAAACCCTCAACACGTCGATCGACGCCGAGCAATCGAGCATCGCGAGGCGCCGCCCCCGCCAACGGCGACGCGCCGAACCGTTCGGCGAGACCCTCGCGAGGCACCAGGAACGGGGCCCACCGTGACGAGCCGTCTTCGTGAAGTGCGAACGCCGCCGTCAGGTACTCGCGCCCCTCCACCCAGTCGTGCGCACACAGTCGGCGAAACGCCGCCTCATCGACCACCAGCACCAGAGGGCCAAGCTCCGAGCCGTCGACCAACGTCCCGATGAGGAGAGCGGAATCGTCGACAAGGCTCGACGCAGACACGGTGACATGGACCTGGCCCGCCGGCGTCAGGGACGTCCGACCCTTCACCTGCACGGCGAAGTAGGCCCCGTCGGCGAGCCGGTGGAGCACCCCGTCGATGCCCACGTCGCGCAGGGGCAGGAAGACGTGCAGCCCGCCCATCGACTGCCGCACCAGCTCCGCCCACACCTTGAACTCGGCCACCTGGCCCGCGGCCAGCGTCTGCCCCTGGTGCCAGCGGACATCGCCTACCATCGGGCGGCATTCTCGCGCGAAATTAACAGGCAGCGTTGGCGCGGCGCCCAGCGCCCCGGAAAATCGGCGGCATGAAAGAAAAAACCGTCGTCAAGCAGCTCTACCGCCTGAACATCGAACCCCGCGTCGTCGACCAACTGAGCAAGCTCGCCGCGAGAACCGGCGAACCAAAGACGAGGCTTGCTACAAGGCTCTTCACCGAAGCTGTGATGGGGTTCAAGCCCACCAAGGCACCGAAAAACGGGAAGCCTTAGGCCCGGCGAGCCTCGGAAGGCGCGACCGCGGGAGCACGCTCCTCACGCGTGTACATGCTCTCGATCTCGTCCGCGTACTTCTCGACGATGACCCGCCGCTTCAATTTCAAAGTCGGCGTCAGCTCCTCTGATTCCGGCGTCCACTCGGCGGGCAGGATCGTGAACCGCTTCACGCCCTCGACGTTGGACACGTGGCGGTTGCACTCGTCCACCGCCTTCTGGATCTCGGCATGAATCGCCGGGTCCCGCGCCAGGTCGGCCAGCGAGGTGAAGGTGATGCCCGCCTTGCGCGCCCACATCGGCGCCGCCTCCGAGTCGAGCACGATCAGCGCGCTCACGTACGGCCGCCGGTCGCCGATCACGCACGCCTGGCCTACCAGCGGGTGCTGCTTCAGCAAGGCCTCCAGGTTCGCGGGCGAGATGTTCTTGCCGCCCGCTGTGATGATGAGCTCCTTCTTCCTGTCGATGATCCGCAGGTAGCCCTCGGAGTCGAGCTCGCCGACGTCGCCCGTGTGCAGCCACTCGTCCTGATCGATCGTCTCCGCCGTCTTCTCCGGGTCCTTGTAGTAGCCCTTCATGACGTTGCCGCCGCGCACCAGCACCTCGCCGTCGTCGGCGATCCGGACCTCGACACCCGGGTCGGCGATGCCCACCGTACCGTTCTTGATCCGGTCCAGCGGGTTGTACGTCGCGCCGACGCTCGTCTCGGTCATGCCCCAGCCTTCCCAGAGCTTCATACCCAGGGCCTGGAAGAACTCGATGACCTCGGGGTTGATGGGCGCCGCCCCGGTGACGGCCCACGCCAGCTCCTCCAGGCCAACCTTGGCCCGGATCGCCATCCACACAGGCCGTGCCCGCTCGGCGGCCCCCAAGAGCTCCGGGGGAGCCGCCTGGCCGGCCTGCGAGAGCTTCACCAGCTTCCGGCCCACCTCGATCGCCGCGAGCACCGCGTTGCGCCGCTGTTCCTCCGGGTCGGCCTGGATGCCGGCCATCAGCGCGGCCTGCAGCTTCTCCCACACACGCGGCACGCCGATCAGCTGTGTCGGCTTGACCTCGACCGCGTACGCGAACAGCTGGGCGGAGTCGGGACAGAAAAAGGTGACGTTGTGGCCGCGGATCGCGCCGTAGTGCCCGACAAACCTCTCGAACACGTGGGCGAAAGGCAGATACGAGATGTGCCGCTGGCCGGTCATGTGGTCGAGGTAGGCGTCGATGGATTCCGCCATCCAGCAGAGATTGCTGTGCGCCTCCATCACGCCCTTCGGCGGTCCCGTGGTGCCTGAGGTGTAGACGAGCGTGGCCAGGTCATCCGGCGTCACGCGCCGCCACTCGTCGAACGCGCCCGCATCGCGCCGATCCTCGGCCGCGCCGCGCTCCATGAGCGAGTCCCAGCTGATGACCCGATCCGACAGAGCCACACCCACCGGGTTCATGACGACGATCGTCCGCAGCCGGGGCAGCTCCTGCCACACCGCCTGGAACTTGGCGAAGAATCCCGCATCTTCGACAAATGCCACGACCGCCTCGCAGTGCGCTGCGATGTACTGCACCTGCTCCGGTGCCAGCGTGTTGTAGAGACTGACCGGCGTCCCGCGCGCGTGAAGCACCCCCAGGTCGGCGATCAGGTGCTCCGGCCGGTTGCGCGCCATGATGGCGGCGAATTCGCCGGGCACGAACCCAATTGACTTCAGACCGGCCGTCACGTGACGAACCTCGTCGCGGTACTGCCTCCAGGTCAGACCATGCCAGGTCCCCGATGCGTCCTTCCACTTGAGCGCGTCGTCGTCCGGAAAAGAGGCGCAGGTCTGCTCGAAGTAGGTGAGGATGGTCTTGCCGCGCGCCGCGCCGTCCAATGCGGCTCGTTCGGCCTTGATGTCGCGCGCCATGCTCGGGAATACACTACTCGCTGGTGGTGGGGCGAGCCTGATCTACGTTCGATCGCCGCGATCGACCGTCACGTTCTGCATCGCCGGGGTGGCCTGGGCGGTCGTCTTCGGGGCCCTCGCCGTCGGCGCGTTCAACCTGCCGGAGGGCGCCGTGGCCGGAGTCGCGCTTGGCGTCGGGGCGCTGGGCGGGGTGGTCCTGGCCGGCCGGGCGGCCCTCAAGCTCAAAAGCTGGCCGCCGGCCAAGCTCGGCTTCTTCCGCGACCGCCTCCTGGTGATCCAGGACCGCCATGAGATGCGGGCCGTCTGGACCGCCATGGGCGCGGTGACGCTCTCCGAGCCGGGCTCCTGGCCTCAGGTCCGGCTGACCGACCGCCTGACCATCCAGTTCAAGAACGAGGCGCCTCTCAGCTTCAAACCCGCCGTCTTCGGCCTCGAACCCGCTGCCTGCAGGGACCTGATAGTCAAGCTGCGCGACGACCCCAAGCTGCGTGTCCGGTTGCCCGAATTCGATTCGCTGCGCGACCTGGCGATCTCGCCGGTCGTGGCCGGAGAGCTTATAGAGCCGCGACTGTAGACCGAGAGGCGATCATGATCGCTCCAGTGAAATCGCTGAAGGGACGCGACTTCATCGACGTGGCCGACCTCGACCGGGCCCAGCTCCGCGGGGTGCTGGACCTGGCCCACGCCATCAAGGCCGGCCGGTGGTCGGAGCGCCCACTGGCGGGGCGCCACATCGCGATGCTCTTCCAGAAGCCGTCCCACCGCACGCGCGTCTCGTTCGAGGTCGGCATCGCCCGGCTGGGCGGCTCGACGACCACGCTGACCGAGAACGACGTACAGCTGGGCGTCCGCGAGACGATCCCCGACGCCGCCCGCGTCCTCGACTGTTACGTCGACGGCGTCGTCGCCCGTTTGCGCTCCCATGAGGACCTGCTCCAGCTGTCGGAAGCGTCCGGGAAACCGGTCGTCAACGGCTTGACCGACCGCTCCCATCCCTGCCAGGTGCTGGCCGACCTCATGACGCTCGAGGAGGTCGGCGGCAAGCTCGACGAGCAGCACCTCGTCTACATCGGCGATGGCAACAACGTCGCCAACTCCCTCATCGAGGCCGCGGCGCTCACGAACATGAACCTCACCGTGATCACGCCACCTGGATACGAACCCGAACCGGCGGTCATCGAACGTGCTCGTAGCATCGACTCTGGAATCCCGAAGATCACAGTCACGAACGACATCACGGCAACGGACGGAGCCACGGCTATCTACACGGACGTGTGGGCATCGATGGGCCAGGAGTCCGAGCGCGAGGTCCGGCGGCGTGCGTTCATGGAGTACCAGGTCGACAACGAGGTGATGGATGCGGCGCCAGGCGCTGTGTTCATGCATTGCCTGCCCGCGCATCGGGGTGAGGAGGTGGCCGACGATGTGATCGACGGCCCGCGGTCGGTCGTGTTCCAGCAGGCGGGCAACCGCCTCTACGCGCAGATGGCGCTCCTGGCGGAGCTGTTGGCGACGTGATCAATTTCATCAACCAGTTCGGGTCGCAGCTGGCGGAGGTGGCCCGCCACCTCGGTCCAGTCGAGCTCATCGACGTCGCCGTGGTCGCCTTCGTCCTCTACCAGCTGTTGCGCCTGCTCCGCGGCACGCAGGGCACGCAGATCCTCGTCGGCTTGATCCTGCTCGCGGTCGTCGGCGTGCTGTCGACGACCTTCAACCTCATCCTTCTGTCCTGGCTGTTCCGCAACGCGACGTTCTTCATCATCATCGCGGTCATCGTCATGTTCCAGCCCGAGCTCCGACGCGCGTTCGACCAGCTCGGCCGCATCGGCACTATCGGGCGGCCGCTCTCACGATTCAGCCCGCGCCAGTACAACCAGGCGATCTCCGAAGCGATCCGCGCCACCGAGCGCCTCAGCATGAAGAGAACTGGCGCGCTGATCGCTTTCGAGCGCGACGTCGGGCTGGAGGACTACGCCGCCACCGGGGTGCGAATCAACGGAGAAGTCTCGGCCGAGATGCTCCAGTCGATCTTCTTCCCGAACTCGCCCCTGCACGACGGCGCCGTGATCGTCAGGGGAAACAAGATCGTCGCAGCAGGTTGCCTGCTGCCCCTTCCTGAGGAAGGGGCGGTGAAGGAGCGTCTGGGGACTCGCCACCGCGCGGCCCTTGGCCTGTCGCTGGCATCCGACGCGCTGGTCCTAGTAGTCTCCGAGGAGACCGGGAACATCTCAGTGATCGAAGAGGGACAGATAAGCCGCAACCTGGACGCCGACAGTCTGCGGCGCCGCGTGGCGTTGAAGGTTCCGTCGTCCAACGGCAACGGCTTCTTGAGGTTTCGCAGGTGAGCTGGGGGCTCATCACGGACGACTGGCGCATCAAGCTGCTCGCGCTGGGCCTTGCCGTGTTGATGCTGGGAGCAGTCGCGTTTTCACAGAACCCGCCGACGCAGAAAGACCTCAAGGTGGGCCTGAACTACGCGGTACCGCCGAACGTCATCATCATCAACCCACCAGGCCAGGTCGACGTGACCTACCAGGGCCTGGCCGATGTGATCGCAAAGGTCAACTCCGGCAACCTGTTCGCCTCGGTCGACGCGACACACGCGCTCCCAGGCTCGGCGGTCCGGCTCAACGTGGTCGCCCACTCGACCGACCTTCGGGTCCAGGTGCTGCAGCCGCCGCCGATCGTCGTCCAGATCGACACCATGCAGATCCGCGAGCTGCCCGTTCAGGTCAACGCGCGGGCGTCCCCTGGATGGAGCATCGATCCCACCAAGACGCGCGTCACGTGCGCCGGCGCGCCCAATCCCGACCCGTGCAAAGTGCATTTCAACGGACCGGTCAGCTGGGAGAACAACCTGAAGGCCGTCGTGACGCTCGCCAACGTGGCCGGCACCATGAACCTGCTAAACCAATCGGTTGTCCTGCTGAACGGGGGCGCCGGCCTCGATACGACAATCCGCACGGTGCCACAGGTCAGTGTCGACGTGACCTCGGCCGACGTGCACATCGAGGCGTTCGCGGGCACGACCAGCGCCTCGGTGCCGCTTGTCGACTCGCCGCCATCCCATCCGCCGCCGCAGGGCTACCGGGTGACCGCCGTCACCATCACTCCCCTGCTGGTGACGATCAGCGGCGACCCGGCCGTCCTCGCCCGCGTGCGCAACATCGTCCTGCCCCCGATGGACCTGAGCAGGAACACGTCCGACGCGACCTTCCAGGTTCAGATCCCCTATCCGGCCGGGGTCAGCAGCGACATCCAGACAGCCACCGTCAAGTACTCGATCTCGCTTAACCCGAACGTCTCCCCGAGCCCCTAGTAGTAACCTGACGGCCCCCGCAGCCGTTTCAAGCTTCTGGCCCAAGGGAAATACACGCCCAGGGAGTTCTAGTAAGGCAAATATATGTGCGGGATCATCGGCTACCTCGGCGGTCGGGAGGCCACTCCGATCCTCATGGAGAGCCTGAAGCGCCTGGAGTACAGGGGCTACGACTCCGCGGGCGTGGCCGTCCTCGAGCTGCCCAGGCCTGGAGCGGCGATCCACACCAGCGTCACCAAGTCAGAGGCCAAGGTCGACACCCTGATCGAGAAACTCGAGGCGAACATGCCCTCGGGCCACCTTGGAATCGGCCACACCCGCTGGGCCACCCACGGCAAGCCGACCTACATCAACGCCCACCCCCACACCGACTGCCACGGCAAGATCTTCGTGGTCCACAACGGGATCATCGAGAACTTCGCCGAGCTGAAAGCCGAGCTCCAGGCGGAGGGACACGAGTTTCCGTCGGAGACGGACACCGAGGTAGTGCCGCACCTCATCGAGAAGTACTACAAGGGCGACTTCCTCGCCGCCGTGCGTGATGCGCTAAAGCGCATCAAGGGCGCGTACGCGCTGGCCATGTTCTCCAGCGACGACCCCGAGCTGCTCGTCGGCGCGCGCCTCAACGCGCCCCTCGTCGTCGGCCTCGGTGACGACGAGTACTACATCGCGTCGGACATCACCGCGATCATCCCGTACACCAAGCGCGTGCTCGTCCTGGGCGAGGGCGAGGTGGCCGCGGTCACGCCGCTGGGCGCCGAGGTTTCGACGCTCGATGGCGTGACCGTGAAGTCGAAGATCGTGCACGTCGACTGGGACGTGGCGCAGGCGCAGAAAGGCGGCTTCGCCCACTTCATGCTGAAGGAGATCCACGAGTCGCCCGAGGCCGTCGCCAACGCAGCGCGCGGCAGGCTTTCAGATGACGGCGAGGTTTCGTTCCGCGAGTTCGACATCCCGGACGAGCAGCTGCGCAAGGTCAAGGACGTCCTGCTCCTCGGCATGGGCACGTCGCTCCACGCAGCGATGATCGGCGAGTACGTCATCGAGGACTGGGCCGGCATCCCCGCCCGAGCAGAGGACGCGTCCGAGTTCCGCTATCGCAGGCCGACGGTCGGCGATCACACGCTCAACGTCGTCATCACGCAGTCCGGCGAGACCGCCGACACGCTCGTGGCGATGCAGCAGGCGAAGGCCCGCGGCGCCCTGAGCGTCGCGGTGACAAACGTGATCGCCAGCTCCGCCGCCCGCGATGCCGATGGCGCGATCTACCTGCACTCCGGCCCGGAGATCGGAGTTGCGTCCACCAAGACGCTGCTCGCGCACACGGTCAGCCTGTATCTGCTTGCGCTCCGCCTCGCGACCGTCCATGGACGCGTTTCCCTCGAACGCAGGCAGGAGCTGGTCGAGACGCTGCGCGGGCTGCCCGAACAGGTCCGCGGCATCCTTGCCCGCGACAAGGAGATCGAGAAGCTGGCGCACAAGTACAGCGGTTACCGCAACTTCATGTACGCGGGTCGCGGTCTCGGCTACCCGGTCGCGCTCGAGGGCGCGCTCAAGCTCAAGGAGATCTCTTACGTCCACGCCGAAGGCACCTCCGGAGGCCTCCTGAAGCACGGGCCCATCGCGCTGCTGGACGAGCAGTTCCCGGTGGTCGCCATCTGCACGGCCAGCGCGACGAAGGAAAAGATGGTGAGCAACGTCCACGAGATCGTCGCCCGCAGCGCGCCGGTGCTGGCGCTGGTGACAGAGGGGGATCACTCCCTGGACGGCGTGGCCACCGACGTCTTCGAGATGCCGGCGGTGGAGGAGGCGGCCTCCGTCATCCTCAACACCGTGATGCTGCAGCTGTTCGCGTACGACGTAGCCGTAAGACTGGGCCAAAACGTAGACCAACCGAGAAACCTGGCCAAATCCGTAACAGTGGAGTAGTGGGCTTCACCTCCCCGCTCGCCGGGGAGGTCGGCGGCGAAGCCGCCGGGTGGGGAGGTGGAATGCCTGGCACGGCACAATGATGTCGTGCAGCGGATAGGAGTCGACGCCGTCTCGGTCGACCGGATCGCCCTTGCCGTAAAGCGCTCAGGCGCTGGCTTCCTCAACAAGGTGTACACCGCAGCCGAGCTCGTGTACTGCAACGGCGACGACGAGCGGCTGGCGGGCCGCTGGGCGGCCAAAGAAGCGGTGATCAAGTGCTTCGACGGCACCGGGATCTGCTTCCCGCGCCGGCGCATCGAGGTCCTGCCGGGACCCAACGGCGCGCCGCGCGCCCGCCTCCTGGGCAACGACCGCGGCGCCCAGCTCGAGGTCAGCATCACCCACCACAGCCGACTGGCTGTGGCGACGGCGCACCTCGAGATCCCCGACGCGGGCCCCGCGATGCTCCCGGCCCCCGATGCCGTCCTGATCCCCGCTCGCCCGAAAGACGCGCACAAGGGGACATTCGGCACGGCGGTCGTGCTTGCCGGAAGCCTCGGCCTGACCGGCGCGGCCTATCTTTCGGCGACGGCCGCGGCGCGCACCGGCGCGGGCCTCGTCCGGCTGCTGGTCGCGGATACGATCTATCCCATCCTCGCCGCGAAGTGCACCGAGGTCATGGCGACACCCGTGCCGGAGGTCGCGCCCGGCGCCGTCGGCCACGCCGCCTACGACTCGATCCTCCGCCAGCTGGAATCCGCCGAGGTCGGCGTCATCGGCCCGGGTCTTGGACGCGACAGCTCGACCTGGCGGCTCGTCGTCGACCTCGCGCTGCACGCGCGCTGCCCCCTGGTCGTCGACGCCGACGGCCTCAACGCGCTCGCCGACTCGCCGCGGTCGAAGGGCAAGCTCGGTGCAAGGCGCGTTTTGACGCCGCACCCCGGCGAGCTCGCGCGACTCACGGGCAAGACTGCGGACGCGATCAACGCGGATCGGCCCGCCGCCGCGCGCAAGGCGGCGAGGGAGTGGGGCGCAGTCGTCGTGCTGAAAGGCGCGCGCACCGTGGTCGCCCACGCGGACGGCCGTATCAGCGAAGACCCTCACGAGGTGCCGGCTCTGGCCACCGGCGGCACGGGCGATGTGCTGTCCGGGATCATCGGCGGCCTGATGGCGCAGGGTTCCGAGCCCTTCACGGCCGCGGTGACCGGCGTCTACATCCACGCCGCGGCGGGCCGCCGGATCGCCGAGCGGATCGGCGACTCGGGCCTCCTGGCGAGCGACCTCCTGCCCGAGATCCCGCTGGTCATGAACGTGCTGCGCCGGGGCGGGCTCTGACCACGACGCTCCGCTGGGCCGAAGTCGACCTCGGCGCGATCAGCGCCAACTGCGCCCGGATCCTCGGCCACCTGCCCAAGGGCACGCAGCTCTTCGCCGTGGTCAAGGCAAACGGCTACGGGCACGGCGCCGTACCGGTCGCGCACGCCGCGCTCGAGGGCGGCGCCACCGGCCTCGCGGTGGCGACGCTCGAAGAGGCCGCGCAGGTCCGTGGCCTTGTCGACCACGAGCAGATCCTGGTCATGGGCGGCCTGCTACCCGCGCAGGCGAGAACCGCGGCCGCGACTGGTTGCAGCATCGCGGTCTCGAGCCGCGAGCTGGCGGAGGCGCTCGGAGCGTCCGAGCATACGGTTCCTGTTCACCTCAAGATCGACACGGGCATGGGCCGCTTCGGCTGCGCCCCGGAGGAGGCGCCGGCTCTCGCGCAGCTCATCGACGAAGCGCGCGGCACACGCCTGGCCGGGACGTGGACCCACTTCGCCTCGTCCGAATCCGACGCCGCAATGACGCAGCGCCAGTTCGATCTGTTCGTGGAAACGGTCGCGCGGTTCGAGGTTGGGCCGGGCATGCGCCACGCCTGCAACTCCGCCGGTGCGCTCAACCACCCCGACTTCGCCCTCGACGCCGTGCGCTGCGGCATCGCGATCTACGGGTGCGAGTGGCCGGGCACGCAGCCCGCCATGGCGGTGCGGGCGAGCATCACTCACCTGAAAACCGTGGAGACAGGAGCGACGATCGGTTACGGCGCGACGTGGCGTGCGCCGGGCCCGACGCGCGTGGCGACGGTCGCCATCGGGTATGCCGACGGCGTCCAGCGCGCTCGCGCGAACCGCGGGCACGTCCTTGTCCGCGGCCGGCGCGCGCCGCTCATCGGGATGGTGAGCATGGACGCGATCACGCTCGACGTCAGCGATGTCCCGGGAGTCGAGGTAGGCGACACTGCGACCCTGATCGGCCGCGACGGCGACCAGTCGATCACCGCCGAAGAGGTGGCCGCCTGGTCGAGCACGATCAGCTATGAGGTCCTGACGTCGATCGGATCCCGGGTGGAGCGGCGTCATTCGAAGTGACCGCGAGCCATCCCTGGCGTTCGGCGGATTCCACCGCGGCAAGTGTGAACGCGAGCGTGCTGATATTGTCCCGGCCCGACGGTTCGGGCTCGCGCCCCTCATGCACCGTGCCGGCGAACTCGGTCAGGGTCCCCGCACGGTCGATCCGCGCCATCACCGGCAGCGGCAGGACCTTGGGCCTCCCGCGCCGCGGCCTCACTAGAACCCGATCGTTGAGAACACCGTCGTCTCCGCGGCTCGACCAGAACAGCTGTCCGCGCTGAAACTCCATCCTCTATTCGCCTGCCCATGGGGTGATTGGACCGGCGCTGATCCAGTTCGCCCGATAGCTGACGAGAACATCGTCAAACACCCAGTCCCGGCCCCACCCGCCTAGCCCGATCTGCACCATGCGAAGCGCCGGTCACGCGGAATAGCGTTCCCGATTCCGCACCGCTGGCGCCAGCGGAGCCTTTCGCCCGCCAGAATTCCGCACCGGTGGCGCCAACGGAGCCTTTCAAGAAGGCCCGACCGGCGCCAACAGAGCCTTTCGCGCGTAAGAATTCCGCACCGCTGGCGCCAACGGAGCCTTTCAAAAAGGCCCGACCGGCCCACCCGAAGCCCGAACAGGAATACCCGCCGCCCCTTGTCGTTTCCAATGGGTGGAAAGGCAGGTGATCCTAAACTGGCAGTACTCATGGCGGAACCGGCCGCAGAAACTGCCTTCGCGGAAGAGGCTTTGACTCATCTCGACACGCTCTACAGGGGTGCGCTCCGGCTCACCCACGACCCCGACCAGGCCCAGGACCTGGTGCAGGAAGCCTACCTGCGCGCGCTTCGCTACCAGCACAGCTACCAGACCGGCACGAACATGAAAGCCTGGCTGTTCGCGATCATGCGCAACCTCTTCTGGGACCGCTTCAAAGGCTCCCGCAAAGAGGACGTGAGCCTGGACGACGTGGGCGACTTCGTCCTGTACGAGAAGCTGCGCGACGAGGGCGCCAGGCCGGAGTCCGACGTGCTGGACAAGATCGCAGCGAACGAGGTCGTCGCCGCGGTCGACAAACTGCCGCCCCTTCACCGCGAAGTGGTGCTGCTGGTCGACGTGGAGGGCTTCTCCTACAAGGACGCCGCGCAGACGCTCGGCGTGCCCATCGGGACCGTCATGTCCCGCCTCCACAGGGCCCGCCAGCAGCTTCAAAAATCCCTCTATGAGTACGCCGTCGAATCGGGTATCGTCCACTCCGGCGGCATGAGACAGGTGCCAAACCAATGAGATGCGAAGAGTGCGCTAACAAGCTCGACCGTTACGTCGACCGTGAGCTGACCAACACCGAGGCGCTGGAGGTCCAGCTGCACCTCGAAGGCTGCCCGGACTGCATGGACAACTACGAGTTCCAGGAGCACCTGAAGCGCCTGGTCAAGCACTCGTGCGATTGCGACACGGCTCCGCCGGCGTTTCGAGACAAGCTGCGCCAGATCCTCAGCTGAAGCTGGCCGAGGCCCGGCTTTACGTGATTACGCCGGACACGACGCCCGAGCGCGTGCTCGAGGTTGCGAAGGCGGCGGTGCGAGGCGGGGCGGACGTGGTGCAGCTTCGCCACAAGTCCCTGCCGCGAGGCGAGCTCCTGACGCTCGCGCGCCGGCTGCGTGACGCGACCCCCGATGTGCTGCTCATCGTCAATGACCATGTCGACATCGCGCTGCTCGGCGGGGCGGACGGCGTCCACCTCGGGCCCGACGACCTCTCCGTCGAAGCGGCGCGCCGCGTCGCGGGCGACCGGCTGCTCATCGGCGCGTCGGCGTCGACGGTCGAGCGCGCGCTGCAGGCGGTCGAGGAAGGCGCCGATTACCTCGGCTCCGGCCCCACGTTTGCCACCCCGATCAAGGCCGAAAAGCAGGTCATCGGGCCGCATGGTGTTGCCGCCATCGCGCAGGCGGTCGATGTGCCGGTCTTCGCGATCGGCGGCATCGACGAGTCCAACGTGGGCCGGCTGGCCCTGGCAGGCGTCCACCGAGCGGCAGTCATCCGTGCGGTGTCCGACTCGAAAGACCCCGAGCAGGCCGCCCGCCGTCTGCGTGCCATGCTCACTGTCAGATGAGCGTCCGCGGAGTCGGCGAGCTCGGCCTGCTGGCTCGGATCAAGCCATACCTCGACGCCCGCGCGGGCGGCGATGACGCGGCGGTCATCGCCGACGCCACGGGGTTTGTCGTCGCCAGCGCGGACATGTTCGTCGAGGGCGTTCACTTCGACCTCGGCTGGATGACCGCCGAGGACGCGGGCTGGCGCTCGCTCGCCCTGGCGCTGGGCGACCTCGCGGCGAACGGCGCGGATCCCGCGTGGGGGCTTGCTTCGGTCGCCCTCCCCAACGCCTGGACTATGGAGCACCTCACCGGTCTCTACGCCGGCATGGCCGCCCTCGGCAAGCGCTTCAAGCTCGAGATCGTGGGCGGTGACCTGAGCTCGATCGACGGCCCGGCCGTCCTTTCGCTGACCGTCACCGGTCGCACCACGAAGATGCCGCTCGCGCGGGCGCAGGCCGAGGCCGGCTGGTCCGTCGCCGTCACCGGACCGCTTGGAGCGGCTGCCATCGCGCTGCGCGAACGCCGTCCTCACCGGCTCGTGCCGCTCATCGAGGAGGGGCGCCGCCTCAACGAGCTCGGGCTGTGCTGCGGCGACGTCTCGGACGGGCTCGTGCGCGAGATGGAGAAGTTCCGCGCGATGGCGGGGGTCGGCTGCGTGCTCTGGGCCGAGGACGTGCCACGCGCGGCCGGTGCCACGATCGAGGACGCCCTCACCAGCGGCGAGGAGGCGGAGCTCGTGTGCACCGGCCCCACCGAGCTGCTGAAGAGAGCAGGCCTGCAGCCGGTCGGGACGCTCACCGCCGACGGCGAGATCAAGGTCATCGACGCCCGCGGCGCGCCGGTCAGGCTGACGAGCAGCGGATACGACCACTTTGCCTGACGTCACCACCAACTCCCCCGCCGAGACCGAAGACCGTGGGAGGGAGTGGGGGGAGAAGCTTCGGACGGGCGACGTGGTCCTGTTGAAGGGCGAGCTCGGCGCCGGCAAGACGACCTTCGTCCGCGGCATGGCGCAGGGCGTGGGGTCACAGGCACCTGTGGCGAGCCCGACGTTCCAGCTCGTGCGCATCTATCCCGGCCGCGTCCAGCTGGCTCACGCGGACCTGTACCGCGTCGAGAACAGCACCGAGCTCTCGGACCTGGGACTTGAAGAGCTGGCCGGCGCGGGCGCAGTCGTCGTCGAGTGGGGAGAGCGCCTGGAGGTCGACGGGTCGGCGCTCATCGAGTTCGAGCTTCTCGGCGGTGACCGCCGCCGCATCCGGACGATCCGTGATCTTAGTCATTGACACCTCGTCGACGCGATGGGCCGTCGCCGCGGTCGACGAGGCGGGCCATGGCCGCACCTTGATCGAGTCGAGCGACCGCCCGGACCTGGCGTCGATCTACGAGAAGATGGCGCGGCCGTCCAGGGTCGCTGTCGCCACCGGCCCAGGGTCTTTCACCGGCCTACGCGTCGGGGTGTCGTTCGGGCTCGGCGTTGCGATGGGCCTGCGCATCCCCATCGTCGCGCTGCCCAGCCTCGACCTCCGTGCGGCCCGGAGCGAGTCGCCGGCGACTGCCGTCATCGAGGCCGGTCGCGGCCGCGTGTACTACCAGGTGCCGGGTGGGGAGGCGGCGCATGGCGAGCCGGCAGAAGTTCCCTCGTCACATCCTCTCGTCGGCGATGTGGCCTCCAAAACAGGGGCGGCGCTGCTCGCCGCGGGCCATCGCTTCGTGCCGGCCGGGCAGCTCAGGGAATTCGCGGCGGCGGCAGCGATCGTGCTCGAAACGGCACGCGAAGTGGCCTATGGTAGTCTCGAAATCAAGTACATGCAGACCTTCTCAACGAAGCGCTAGATGGTTCAAATAAGGCAGCAGCTCGCACTGGAGCTGATGCGCGAGGCGGACGTGAACACGGTCCAGGAAATCGAACGCGAGATCTTCGCGACGCCCTGGCCGCGCAACGCGTACTACCGCGAGCTGGCGTCGCGCGCCAGCGCCCATTACGTGGTGCTGCGCCAGGAAGGACTGGTCGAGAGGCCGGCCGGCTATCGGGTCGCCGACTTCGACCCGACGATCATCGGCTACGGCGGGATGTGGCGGATGTACGACGAGGCCCACGTCACGACGATCGGCGTGCGCCGCGACCTGCAGCACCGCGGCTACGGCCGCATCATCTTCGCCGGCCTGGTCCAGGCCGCGTACGACATGGGCGCGAAGTGGGTCACGCTCGAGGTCCGCACCAGCAACGACAACGCGATGAAGATGTACGAGGCCTTCGGCTTCAAGGTCATCGGGCGGCGCAAGGGCTACTACACGGACAACGGCGAGGACGCGATCGTGATGTGGTCGGACTCGATCCACTCGCCGCGCTTTCGCAAGGCGTACGAGGCCAACCTCGACCGGATCGACGCCGACGTCCAGGGCCTGCGCCGCGACCTGCTTTCACCTCCCCACTAGCTGGGGAGGTCGCCGGCGAAGCCGCCGGGTGGGGAGTCGCAAATGACATTGACGCTGGGCATTGAAACGTCCTGCGACGAAACCTCAGTCGCGGTCGTGGAAGGCGGTCGCCGGGTCCTCAGCAATGTCATCCACTCCCAGGTCGACCTGCACAGGGAGTTCGGCGGCGTCGTCCCCGAGCTCGCAGCCCGAGACCACCTCGAACGGCTGCCTCACCTGCTTGACCTCGCGCTGGAGAAGGCCGCCGTCCAGCCGGCCGATATCGACCTCCTCGCGGTGACCCGCGGCCCCGGCCTGGTGGGCTGCCTGCTGGTCGGGGTGGGAGTAGGCGAAGGCCTGGCCGCGGCGTGGGCGAAGCCGATCACCGGCGTCAACCACCTCTGGGGCCACATCTACGCCGCTATGCTCGCGCGGCCGGACCTCGAGCCACCACTCCTCGGCTTGGTGGTGAGCGGCGCCCACTCCGACCTTGTGCGGATGCCCGAGCACGGCCGATTCGAGGTCATCGGCCGGACTCGGGACGACGCGGCCGGCGAGGCCTTCGACAAGGCGGCACGCATGCTCGGCCTGGGCTTCCCCGGCGGCCCCGCTCTCGACCGCCTCGCCCGCAACGGTGACGCCAGGCGCCAACCCCTGCCCCGGCCGTCGCTGCCCGGGCTGGAGTACAGCTTCAGCGGGCTCAAGACAGCCCTGCTGTACCGCCTGCGCGACCTGGGCGAGAACGTCACCGACCAGGACCGCGCCGACCTGGCGGCTGCCTTCGAGCAGTCGGTCGTCGAGTCGCTCCTGGAGAAATTAGACAAGGTCCTCCCCACTGGTGGGGAGGTGGCCCGGAGGGCCGGAGGGGAGACGCGAGCACTCCCAGAGGTCGTTGTGTGCGGCGGGGTCGCCTCCAACTCGCTCCTGCGCAGACGGGCCGCCGAGGTGGTGGAGGGCCGGGCCCGACTCACGATGCCCCCGCTCGTGCTGTGCACCGACAACGCAGCCATGATCGCCGCCGCCGGGAGCTATGCCGCCGTCCACGCGGCCGACGTCGACCCCTCTCTAAGCTGGTAAGGCGAATGAGCGTCAAGGGCTGGACGGTGGTCTTCAAGGGCGAGCGCATCCAGGCCGACCTCCTGGCCGCCGTCCTGGGCGCGGACGGCGTTCGGGTCGAAGTCTTCGGCGACCACGCCTACGGGGTCGGCGTCAACCTGACGGAGGCCCGGGTGATGGTCCCGGACGACCAGGCGGAGGCCGCCCGGCGGCTCATCCGGGAGGCAGAATCAGCCCCCATCGACGAGGACGAGCCGGACCAGGTTTAGCGGCGCCCTCCTGCCAGGTACTACAATTAGCAGTCGACCTGCCAGAGTGCTAAGCGCTCGGGTGTGGGGAGTGCCAATCGAATCAGCTGAGGAGGGCTGCACATGAACCTGAGACCGTTGGGCGACCGCGTGGTGGTCAAGCCTGTCGAGAAAGAGGAGAAGACCAAGAGCGGGATCGTCCTTCCGGACACCGCCAAGGAAAAGCCGCAGGAGGGCATCGTCGAGGCCGTGGGGACCGGAAGGATCCTGGACAACGGCACCAAGGTGCCGATGGAGCTCAAGGTCGGCGACAAGGTGCTCTACGCGAAGTACGCCGGCAACGAATTCAAGATCGAAGAGATCGAGTACCTGATCGTCTCGGAGAAGGACGTCCTGGCGGTCGTCGCCAGCAACGGCAAGAAGAAGTAATCCAGCAGAAATAGAAGAGGGACGCATATGGCAAAAACAGTCACATTCGACGTAGAGGCGCGACAGCACCTCAAGAAGGGCATCGACACCGTTGCCCAGGCCGTCCGCATCACGCTCGGCCCGAAGGGCCGCAACGTGGTCCTCGAGAAGAAGTTCGGCGCCCCGACCGTCACCAACGACGGCGTGACGATCGTGCGCGAGATCGAGCTCAAGGACGCGATGGAGAATACAGGCGCGCAGCTGCTGCGCGAGGTCGCGACCAAGACGAACGACGTGGCCGGTGACGGCACCACCACGGCGACGATCCTGGCCCAGACCATGATCAGCGAAGGCTTCCGCAACGTCACCGCGGGTGCCAACCCCATGCAGCTCAAGGTCGGAATCGAGAAGGCCGTCGAGGCCGTCGTCGAGGAGATCAAGAAGCTCGCCCAGCCGGTGGCCGACAAGAGCGAGGACGTCGCCCACGTCGCGGCCATCTCGAGCCAGTCGGAAGAGATCGGCAAGCTCATCGCCGAAGCGAACCTGAAGGTGGGGAAGGACGGCGTCATCACCGTCGAGGACAACCAGGCCATCACCACCGAGCTCGAGTTCGTCGAAGGTATGCAGTTCGACCGCGGCTACATCGCGGCCTACATGGTCACCAACCCGGACCGCATGGAAGCGGTGCTGGACGAGCCGTTCGTGCTCATCACCGACCGCAAGATCTCGGCCATCCAGGATCTTTTGCCGGTGCTCGAGAAGGTCGTGCAGCTGGGCAAGCCCCTGCTGATCGTGGCCGAGGACGTCGAGGGCGAGGCTCTGGCCACGCTCATCGTCAACAAGCTCCGCGGCACATTCACAGCGGTTGCCGTCAAAGCGCCGGGCTTCGGCGACCGCCGCAAGGCGATGCTCGAGGACATGGCGATCCTGACCGGCGGCACCGTGGTCTCCGAGGACCTCGGCCTCAAGCTCGACCAGACCAAGATCGAGCAGCTGGGCAAGGCCCGCAAGGTCACCGTCACCAAGGACGACACCACGATCGTCGTCGACATCGAGAAGGACGAGAAGCGCCGCCAGGCCATTCAGGGCCGGATCAAGTCGATCAAGGCGCAGATCGAGGAGACCACCTCCGACTTCGACAAGGAGAAGCTGCAGGAGCGGCTGGCCAAGCTGGCCGGCGGCGTCGCGGTGATCAAGGTCGGCGCGGCCACCGAGGTCGAGCAGAAGGAGAAGAAGCACCGTATCGAGGACGCCCTGAGCGCAACCAGGGCCGCGATCGAGGAGGGCATCGTCGCGGGCGGCGGCACCGTGCTGCTGAACGCGCAGAAGAAGCTCGACGGCGGGCTCGGCCTGAAGGATGACCAGGCGACCGGTGTCGCGATCGTCCGCAAGGCGCTCGAGGAGCCGGTCAAGCAGATCGCGCTCAACGCCGGCAAGGAGGGTTCGCTCATCGTCGAGCAGATCCGCAAGAGCAAGCCCGGTGACGGCTACGACGCTCTCAACGACCGATTCGTGAACATGTTCGAGGCGGGCATCGTCGACCCCGCGAAGGTGACTCGGTCGGCTCTCCAGAACGCTGCGTCGATCGCGGCGATGGTGCTCACCACCGAGGCGATGGTGACCGAGGTGCCCGAGGAGAAGAGGAGTTCTGGGATGCCGGGCGGTATGTCGCCCGACATGATGTAAAAAAGCCGACTCGTCAAGAGCCCCTCTTCGGAGGGGCTCTTTTTTTTACCTCCCCACTTGCTGGGGAGGTCGGCGGCGAAGCCGCCGGGAGGGGGCGTCCGCCGGTTCGTCGACGGGGATGATCCCGCCCATGCCCGCGAGGCGCCGCCCCGCGACGGACACCGCCAGCGGGAGCAGGAGCATGAACGTGGCGACGATGACCGACAGGGCGTCGGGCAGCCGCTTCGGATCGTTGAGCCCGAGGTAGGTGAGGTAGCCGCCGCCGACCGCCGTGAGGAGGACGAGCAGGACCGCGGCGCCGATGGCCCAGATGCGGTACTCGCGATAGAGGGGAGGGGCGTTGCGGCTCGCCAGGCGCAGCAGCCACCACGCGGTCAGGCCGTTCAACACGAGGCCGCTGAGCAGCGCGCAGGCGGCGATGCCGATCCGGAACGCGTTGAGGTGAACCATCACGAAGGCGGAGGCGTTCACCGCGAGGATCCCTACAGGCGTGATCACGCCCAGGGTCAGAAGGGCGATTTCTCTAAGGCGTCTGCTTCTTAGCGTTTAATGGCCGCAGCCGCAGGCCTGGGCACCGCCGGCGTCGTCGCCGGTGTCGAACGAGTGGCCGCAGGAGCACGAGTGCACGGCGTTGGGGTTGTGCACGGTGAACCCGGCGCCCATGAGGCTGTCGACGTAATCGATCTCTGAGCCGCGGATGTAGGACACGCTGAAGTCGTCGACCAGGATCTGGACGCCCTCGTTTTCGATCACGAGGTCGTCGGCGCGCCGCTGGTCGTCGAATGCCATGCCGTACTGCATGCCGGAGCAGCCGCCGCCGCTGACGAAGACGCGGAGGGCGAGCTGGGGGTTGGCCTCTTTGGTCAGGAGCTCCTTCAGGCGCGACTGGGCTTCGGGGGTTAGTGAGACGACAGCTTGTTCGATCACGTCGAAGATGCTACCACGGGCTGCCGCTACCGGCGCCCGAGCTTGAACCCACCCTTCTTTTCGCCCTTGCTTTCCCCGGCCGTCGATCCGGCGATGATCTGGGCCAGCTGCTCGGCGCCGCGTGACAGGGCGCTCTTGGGGTCGGTCAGGACCAGGATCTCGCCCTTGACCGCCGCCTCGTCCGGCTTGGTGCCGTCGAAGTCGATCTCCACCGCGAGCTCCTGCTTCAGCGTGCGCACCACGTCTTCCTTGCTCACGACCGACTTCGGCACCTTGTTGTTGAGCGCGAGGATCACGCGGCCCGGGACGATGTTGAGGACGTTGGTGAAGATGTTGAGCAGCTCGCCCACGTCCTTCAGCGAAGACAGCTCGGGCGTGACGAGGACCAGCACGCGCTGGGAGTGGTCCAGGACGCTGATCACGATGTCGGTGAAGGCGACGCCGAGGTCGAACACGATGTAGCGGAAGGCGTTGACCAGGATGCCCATCGCCCGGTTCACCAGGTCGACGGTGATGAGGTCGGCCTGCTCGGCGCGCAGCACGCCAGGGAGGAGCATCATGCCGCCGGGGTGGTGGAGGATCGCCCCCAGCACGGCCTCCTCGAAGTTCTGCGGCGGCACCTGGCTCGCGGCGGCGAGACAACCGGTCGGGGTCAGGTAGGAGATAAGGGCGGCGTGGTTGTAGGGGAGGGCCAGGTCGACGAGAAGGACCTCGCCTGGGAACCGCTTGGCGAGGGCCGCGGCCAGGTTGACGGCGATCGTGGTCCGGCCCGAGCCGCCCTTGGGCGAGTAGACGGCGACCGTCGAGGCAGCCTGCTCGGGGGCGACCATCCGGGCGCGGGCGATCAGGTTGGGCAGGGTGTCCTTGCGCTGCTCGACCAGCTTGGTCAGCTCGATGAGCGCGTCCGAGTCGGCAGGCACCGTTTCGTAGAGGGTCTTGCGGTCGAGGGTGAGCAGCCGGCAGTCCTCGAGCGCGCGCACGCTGGCGGTTCGCGTCTCTTCAGAGATCAGGGCCATCTCGCCGAAGAAATCGTCTGGACCCATCAGGGCGATCGTGATCGTGTGGCCGGGCGACTCCTCGACGTAGACCTCGCAGCGGCCGGATTCGACGATGAACATGGTGTCGCCGGGGTCGCCCTGGTGCACGATCACCGAGCCTTTCGCGGCCGAGGCGGGCGCCAGGCGGCGGGCGATGGCGTGGAGGATGTTGTCGGGGAGCGTGAAGAAGATCGCAACCCGCTCCAGGATCTGGAAACGCCTCCGGAGCTCGTCCGGGGAGCCTGAACTGGAACGATCGTTGTCGCTCACGCCGCAGGGAATTATAGGTATGGGGTCTTCCGGTTCCGTCGCCGGAGGGGCTCGAGTTGAACTCCAGGCCGTTGGTAGACTTAGCCGCTGCCGGTCCCGTGGTGTAGCCTGGCCAAACACGCGGCCCTGTCAAGGCCGAGAACGCCGGTTCGAATCCGGTCGGGACCGCCAACTGAGCTCCAGGCGCACGGGGATGATTTCGTGGTCCGGCCCTTGGAGAGGTGGCCGAGTGGTTGAAGGCGGCGGTCTCGAAAACCGTTATGGGTCACTGGCCCATCGAGAGTTCGAATCTCTCCCTCTCCGCCAGTCTTTCTGAGAGGGGACCCTCCGCGTAGATTGAATTCAGAAGACCGGCCCTGAGGGCCGGTTTTCGTCGTCTATGGGCACCTGTAGTCCAGCCGACGAGAGGGAGCGAAATCTGTGGAAAACCTCCAGAAACCGTTATGGAAATCGCAAACCGTAAATAGTCCTCTTGGCGGGTTTCGGCGCAGCCCAGGCCGGCCGCCAAAGGCCGCGCCTCTGCGCGCCGCTAGTGCTGCTGCTCTTGCTGCGCCTGTCGCGGTAGGGGTCCGAGTCCAACCCCTTCGCGGTCTCCATCCGGTCCGCGCGCTGCTCCGTGAGTGGTTGCTCGAGCAGAAGGTGATGGGCCGGAGCCAGCGGACGATCGACTGGTACCAGCAGAAAATGGACTGGTACCGCCGCTCGGGCGGAGTGGAGAACCTGGAAGAGCTGAACGCCTTCGAACTCAAGCGCTTCCTGGCGGAGCAGCAGGAGCGAGGCCTCTCCGACAACACCATCCACGGCTTCTTCCAGGTGATCAAGAGCTTCGCCAACTGGTGCGCCCGCGAGGAGTACCCGGTTGACCCGAGCCTGCTGCGCATGCGCCCGCCCAAGGTGGCGCTGAAGGAGATGTCGACCTACACGTCGGAACAGGTGAAGGCGATCTTTGAAGCCGCCAAGGTGGGCTGGCCGCAGCTGGCGGTCAAGATCCTGCTCGGCACTGGGATCCGGGTGGGGGAGCTTTGCAACCTGCTGCTCGAGGACGTCGAAGACGACGAAGACTCGATGTTCTTGAAGATCAAGCGGGGGAAGGGGGCAAAGTTCCGCCGTGTGCTGGTCTCGCAACGTCTGCGCCGGGAGATCATCCGCTACATCAACAAGAGCCGGCCGGAGAGCAACGCACCCAACCTGCTACTGCTTTCTGCCGGGCGACCAAGGTCAGTTCAGACGGCTTGCGAGCTGCTGCAACGCCTTCACAAGAAGCTTGGCTTTCCCCTCCATGCGCACAAGTTCCGCCACACCTTCGCCACCGAGTACCTGCGGCGAGGAGGGGAGATGGAACGCCTCCGCCGCATCCTCGGCCACACGACCTACTCGATGGTCATGCGCTACGTACACCTAGACAAGGGCGACCTAGGTAGAGACTTCGATCAGCGCTCCCCGTTCTAGTCGGGCGGTTAGACAGCGTAGGCCAGGTATCGGTTCCAAAGGCGGCAGCGCTTGATTCGGAGGTGCACCAGCTCCACACTGCAGCCGCAAATATCCGCGAGCTGGCTGGCGGATCCCTGCGTCACCTTGACATGGTGCTGGATGAGTTCTTTCGGCAGGAGGAGCACTGAGCCGAAGTCGAAGGCTTCGCTCTCCTGCGCCGAATCGAAGTCTCGCCGAAGGAGTCCCGTTACCGGATCGCGGTAGAGACGGCTCGGTTCGTGGCGAAGAAGGTGATGCGAAAGTTCCTCAAGGAGGGTGGCGCACTGCCTTCGCTCCGAACGAGCCGGGTTCAACAGGACCATCAGATGAGCCTCGCCAGGGAACATGAAGGCGAAGCCATCCCAGTTGACCTGGCCAGCGCGCGTCGCGAGGGCCGGGTGTACTAGATCCTCCGGATAGAACACGTGTGCGTTGACTGCCTCTGCCAGGAGCCATGGATCCAGGATCTCCGTCTGGGTCAGCCCGAGGGACTGGCGGACCGCTTGAGCCTTTCTCTCAATCCTCCATTTGTCCTGGTAGTTCGCCCGGTCGTACACCATGCCTCACCTGCTGGTCTTGGCCTTGCGCTTGACCAAGGCCTCATAGGCTGAGCGAAACAGCTGCTCGAGAATCGCGGCATCATCGGGGGAAAGCTTTTTGTCGGCGCGAAGGTGAAGCGCGACTGACTCGAGTGTCGACTCGGGTTCACCACCATGGCGAACCAGGGGCTGCCCGGCCATTAGCTGGTCGACTGGCAAATCGAGCCATTCGGCCAGCTTGATCAGGTTCTCGCGGCCCGGTACGTAGTCACCGCGCTCAACACGAGAGAGAGTCGCGGGGGAGACACCTGCATCGTGGGCGGCCTCGCGCAGCCGCTTGTGCTGGCCAAGGCGCCTTGAGCGAACGCGGTGGGCGAGCGTGGCTGGATCGATAGGCATGGACCTCGCACCTCCTGTTGGTTGGCCGTCAGGCTATCAGACTGGAAACATGTTTCAGTCTTGCGGGTTCCGTGGTATCAATATTGAAACAGAGCGCCAGCTCTGAAATTCCAGCCCGAGGGTGGGCTGACAGGAGAGGACAGATGTCCACGACCGAGACACAGCTGCATAAGGATCACGAGGTACCCGTCAAGACGGAGGTCGACTACCTACCGGCGACGCAGGACTTTCAGCACGAGTACGACGACGAGACTCAACTCTCGACCGTCCGCGCTGAGGCAATGACATTTTTCGGGGTGGCCGACCACAAGGACCGGGACGTCCATGAGTTCTTCCTCGAGTTCGAAGGCAAGCGGGTCACCAATCTGAGCCAGACATTGGAGCAACTGATTGGTCGCGACCGGCCGCACGCCAAGTTCAACCTGGTGGAGCAGATAACGCCCGGGGCGCGATGACACAAGACGGCCCATATCCGGCGATCGACCGGTGGGTCATTCCCGCGGACGCGTTGTCGGAAACGCTTCGCGGGGTCGGCCAGGCCGGGCAGCGGGGGGTCGAATCAGGTGCCCTTTGGTTGGGCCGGCGCGGATTGAGGTCGATTGTCAGCGCCGTCGTGCTACCCCGCGGCGAAGGCGTCATCGAGCTGCCCCAGAGATGGCACGTGAGTCCTGAAGTCTACGGCGTGGTGTCTCGCTGGGCGTCGCCTCGCTCCTTGGTCTTGCTGGCGATGGTCCACATCCACGGAGACGACGACGTAGCGATGTCGTGGTCGGATCGGAACCGGGTCGTGCAGGTCCCGGGGATGTTGTCGATCATCATTGGAAATGGCGGGACCGACGGCGACCACAACGACTGGGGTTGGTACCTGTACGACAATGGCGCCTACCGACCACTAAGCGAAGCTGAACGTCTGAACCGAATCGAAATCACAACCGGCTCACATGCGGCGGTTTGGGTGGCGGATGACGCCACGGTTACCGAAGGCGTACCCGAATGATGGTCGAGACGCGAGTCAGTAGACCGCTACGTTGGGCAGCGCAGGTCACTGCGGATGATGAAGCCAAGCTGGCCAACTATTTCCAGAAGATCAGAGTTGTCGTGCGGCTTGATCCCGCTTTCGAACGAAACACCGACGCGCGCGAGACGGTGTTTGCCGCCGTGAACATGCTGCTGCGGTTTTGCCCCGGCGTGGCAGTCGCGATCGGTGACGTTGACACAGATCTGGGTGGTTCATGTAGGGATCTGGCGAGGGGGATCCTAGGCAGCCCGGATTGGGTCGAGATCATCTCTCCGAACTCCGACCTTCAAGACTTCGACCACGTGCTAACGGTTGGCGCGACTCCGGTTGCTAACGCCAATTGCACGGTGATCAATTCGACTGGCTGGGTGGCCCGGGTCTCGCCCGCAGGCAGCAACTTGACATGGACAGATGGTCCGAGCAACGTGATCGGGGCGATCGGCGCCGCGTGCGTGGGTGTCGGTGTGATCTCGATGGGCTTGCTCCGTAAGCCGGTGCCGGCAATACCAATCGAGATGTCGCTTTTCGACTACGCCGTTGGCAATCCCGGCGATCTCGATACAGGGCCGGCATTGCCTGATCGGCTAGTGCTCGACGGCTTGCTGATTGGTTCCGGAGGTGTCGCCAACGGCTGGGCGTATACGGTCAAGCGACTTCCGATCGAAGGGAGGCTGGAGGCGGTTGATCGTCAATCCCTTGAGGAAGAGAACATCGGCCCGTACATCCTTGCCACCATCGAAGGTCTGGGGCAGCCGAAGGCTAACCTCATTCGCGACGTCCTCGCCCCCCAGATCTCTGTGACTCCGAGACCCGAGCCAGTCGAGTTCTACAAGATTCGGCTTGACCAAGGACTCGTAAGACTGCCGCGCTTGGTGATCGCGGGCCTCGACGACATTGCGCCTCGACACTTTGTGCAGCGCCTCTGGCCGGAAGTCCTGATCGACATGGCCGCCGGCGGTACCACCACCCAGCTGATAGTGCATGAGCTTGGCAAGGATGGCATCTGCCTCCTGGAGGCGTTGCAGGCTCCTCACGATCAGCCCGATTATGCGGACCAGGCAGCCAAAGAAACTGGGCTTTCGGCGGATCGGATTCGAACGAACCCAACCGATCCAATCACGGAGGCAGACGTGGCTGCCGCACCCCCCGAGTTCAGGTCCGCTCTGGATGCCGCGCGTCAACGAGGGCAGCTGTTGTGTGGTCGCGTGACAGAGCACCATCTTCACGAGGAGGGCTACTCGGACGATTTTGCGCCGGCCGTCCCGTTCGTCTCGGCACTTTCAGGTGTGGCGGGTGCGGCGGCCACTGTGAGGGCACTTATGGGCGTGTCGGAACCGTTGCACTACCAGTTTGATTTCCGCTCTCTCAAGGGAAGAGTTCTCAAACTGCGGGCCGATCCGCAGTGCGACTGCAGTCGGCCCGTTGCCGACCGGTGAGTCTGTAGGCCTCCGACCTTGCGGGTGGGCTGCAGCCTTCGGGCCTCGTCAACTGGGGCCGAACCACCTCGTGGCCACATTTACGAACAAACGAGGCGCCTCTACCTCGAGACGCCCCACGCCAAGCAGACGACCTGAGCTAACCCTTGTGCTTTGCCGGATCGACCGGCTTGTAAGTCGTGCCCTTCGGGCCCGGCGGAAGGGGATGGCCCTGGGTAGACACCACTTGCTGCCCGGTAGGCGTCTGGTAGATGCCTGACACCGGAGCTGGTGTACCCGGCCGCAGCAATGGACTCGATTTTGAGCCTCGTGTCATGTGAATCACCTCCTTTTGGTTGAGTAACCCCTAGAAATTGGGCCAAACTAACGTACGCCCACTGCCCCTGGGTCCATGGACCATTATCTCATGGTCCTCAAACCTTCGATTCCTTCACTGGGAGCTTGGACAACGTTGGGGAACTCCCAATGATTGTTTGGTAAAGCCAACTATCGTGGTATCCTTCAAACGATATGCAAGACAACGTAGCCGCTCTATGGGGCTCTCCGACCTTCCCACGGGTGCTTGCGATCCTCTTGGAGCAGCCGGAGCGCGAGTTCGCCTTCGCTGAATTGGTTGAGGGGACGGGGGCGAATCGGGAGAGCGTCCACCGCGCCCTTCGTCGAGGAATGGATGCGCATCTGGTTCGCCGCCGCCCCATTGGGAATCAGTTCGTCTACTCGGCTGATCTCGCCAGTCCCTTTTATCCCGAAATGAAGGCGCTGGCGGCAAGGAGCTACGGCGCACAACGACTCATAACTGATGCGCTTCGTGAAGCTGGAGCGCCCTTTGTTGAACTCGCGTTCCTGTTCGGCTCGACTGCGTCTGGCCGCATGGAGCCGACCAGCGACATTGATCTGATGGTCATCGGCACCGCGACCAGGTTCGAGATGGCTCAGATCCTCCGACCTATCCAAGACCGATTGAATCGTCGGATCAACGCTCTGGCATATCCCCGCGAGGACGTCCAGCGTCGGTTGCGCAACGGAGACGCCTTCTTCTTGGAAGTGTGGTCCGAACCGAAAGTCATGCTCGTCGGTAGTGAGGATGACTTGCCGACGCTCACCGAGACGAAGGTTTCCTGGTCGTGAGCCCCGAATCAGAAGAATCTGCCTTCCGCCGTTTGCTGGAGGATGAGTCCCGGAAAGAGAGGACGCTTGTGTTGCCACTTGCGCGTGGCGACCATGTTGCTGCACAGGCTCTCAGCTTGGCCCGAGTCCAGTACGACCGCGCGCTGCGCGAACTCGCTGGAGCAATCGAGTCCAACGACTACGACGAACCGTATCTGAGCGTCTATCGCTCGCTGACAAGCGGGGCGAATGCGCTTCTCGCAGCCTATGGCTATCGAGTGCGTGGCGGCGACGGCGCTCACTTCGAAACGCTGAGGCTGTCCGCGATGGCACTGGTTGCTTGGGATCGGGATGCTGGCACAGAGTTGGAGCGGATTAGGGAGCCGATGAGAAGCGCCCGAAACGAAGCGGAGTATCAGCGCCCTGGAGTCACTACATCGCGCGAACTGCGTCAACTGTTCGAAGCGGCTTCGGCGATCTTGCCGGCGATGGTTAAGCAGGTCAAACACCTCGTTCGCAAGCCAGAGCTCTCCGGACTGGAGATGTGGCAGGTGCCCGAGATTCCCGGTCGCGATTAAGAGAGATGTGATCTCTGGCAGCTCGAACACCGCGTTCTTGTCCTGACGTAGCAGGTTCCGGGCTTGGGTAGCGTTCCGCGCGAGTCAGCCCTGAACCAGGCGTAGCTGTCGTCCCGCCGGCCGCCGCCGTCGGCTAGCGCGTAGCTGGAGAGCGGTGAGGACGATGTCATTCACTCTCTTCTCGTACTCAGCCACGCTGGTGGCCTCGGCCGCTTTACAGATCTCCCGGGCCGCGGTTTCGAGCTGATACCAGACGTCGCCACGGCGCTCGAGGAACAGCGGATATCGCGAGTTGATTACAACGGTGCGGACTCCATCCTCGAGCACGGTCATGCTTCGCACTCGCTGGTCCAGTTGCCGAATGGCGATGATCCCGAAACCTCGCTTTCGTGCCTCGACTGGTGTGTCAGGCGCTGAAGGCGATGGTGTCCGCGGCTCGCGATCGGGCGTATCGGGCAGCTGAGGCTCAAGTGGTAGCTCAGGCTCCTTTCGCGTCTGCGAGGACGGTCGAGCTGGAGCGAATCCGGCGAACAAATCCTGCCTATCGCTCAGCCGAAGGGCCTGACTCAGAAGTCTGCGCACCTGTTCGGCCACCTTGATGGCGCTGCTCGGCGGTGGAACCTCAAGATCCCGCGCGAGCCGACGCACCCAAGATGCCAGCAGTTTGTGCATACGCGCTTCAACCGCAACCCATTCCTGACCGTCGCGATCGAAGTCCGTCTTATTCATCGTTAGGGAAACATTGGGTACGTCAACTTCGCCCATCAGCCGAACGATTGCTGGCAAGGTTGCCGGGCCAGGATGTCCGAAGAACTCGCCGTCGACGATCAAGCGTCCGAGCCTGTAGCACCGGATTCCAGGAACCCAACCGCCAGAGGGATGTTCTGGATCGGACAGACCAATCCAACCGCGAAGGCGAGCTCCACCGGTGTTGATCGCGAATGCGCGCCTCTCTGCCACAGGAAGGGGAGAGGGGCGAACCTCGAGTCGGTCCAGTGTCAATCTCAACTCCTGCCGCTCAAGCAGCGGACGGTATGTCTCCGCGAGCCGCTGTGATAGGCGGCGGACGTCGATGCGCTTATCGATTCCGTCAATTCGGATCCGGACATAACCGACCTCGACCGACGTTCGCTTCGAAGCCTCTGTGAGCTCATAGGTCTTGAGGCGCGATCGATCTCGGTAATCGTCATCCGTGAACCGCCATGCAATCTCGTCGCCGGGACGGCTGGACTCGATCGTGAATCGCCTTCCGAGATGCCCGATAGCGGCCTTGCCGCCTTGCCCGTATTGGCCCAGCAGCTGCCGGCCACGTTTGGGCGAACCACCCCAGCGCAGATAGTTCCGCTCTATCTCACGAGTGCCCATGCCTTCGCCACCAATCGCAGTTATGACTAGCGACTGCGGATGGACGGCGACCTCTACGGTCAGCGGCGACTTTGCAAGGCGGGAGTCGACAGCATTGTCGACTAGCTCCATCACCGCATCCGCCGAGCTGCGGTAATTAGCGAAGAGTGAGGCGGTTATCTCGGGAGCTATCCGCTCTCTGACGGTGATCTTGGCCGAGCTCACGCTCGAAGGATGTAGCTGTCGCCGCAGAAAATCAATGGTCACGATCGGGCGCTGACCAAACGGTCTAGAAACCGTTATGGGTCACTGGCCCATCGAGAGTTCGAATCTCTCCGTCGCCGCCAGTTGCCAGCGGGTGCTCACGCAAGCTAAAAGCGCAAGGCGTGAGAGCGTGTCCTGGCGGCCCAGATCAGCTCGAAACCATGTTCGAGCACAAACACCATCAGGAAGCCGTTCCAGAGCGGCGCGAGCCAATCGCGCCCGGTCGCCGCGGCGACGATGGCGAGGACTGTGAGAACTCCCCATCCGACGCCGGTGATGATGCAGTGCGCTTCGCGGCACCGAGCGAAATTGGAGAGGCAGTACACGCTGTACGCGCCGAGATACAGTGCCAACACGTACAGGCCGCCGGCACCCAGTGCCCTGCTGACCAGGAAAACGCCGATCGCGACTGGAATCGCCCAGCAGCCACGGAGGACCGGGGCTGTAGCCGCGGTATATCGATCCATGGCGCGCTCGAGGGCGTTTCGAGGAGCCGATGAGGGCGGGGCACACGTTCCGCCGACGCATGTCCATTGCATCAGCCACGAGTTGACTGTTCGCTGAGTCATATCCGTCGACCTACCCTCAGCATGTTCGCCACCTGGGCCACTACCGCGTCTGGCGTCCGGAGGATGTCCCCTGCGGTGAAACGCAGCAGCCGTATGCCGTCACTCAGCAGGCAGTTCTGACGTCGGTTGTCCTCGGCCAATCGGTCGCGGTGGGTGCCCCCGTCGTATTCGATCGCCAGTCGCTGCTCGGGGTAATAGAGATCAGGCCGGCCGAGAAAACGGCCGTGCCGGTCGTTTAAGGAGACCTGCGCCTGCGGGCGCGGTAGGCCGCTCAGCACCAAGAGCATTCGTAGCCGGGACTCCATCGGCGATTCCGCGCGCGGCTCGGCATGTCTGACCGCGAGCCTGAAGTTGCGCACTCCGCGGCCCGAGCGCGATGTCGCATACACACCCAATCCAGTCAGGTCAGCCAACCGACCGTGGAGCGCCATGTCGATGAGCACGACGGCTTCAGTCAGATCAACGCGACTGGAGAGGTCGGCAAGCGTGCGGTTGACTGAGGTCGCCCGCCAATGCCGTGCCATGACCACATCGCCGTCGGAGAGCGCAGCACGCCGGATCGCCAGGCCTGAACGGCTCCAGACGCCGGTGCCACTCGGGACGGTCGCTTCGATCGGATCGCATGGCTCGACGTCCATGCCATGCAACCAGGCTGCCGTCCGACCCGAAAATGCCGCCACGGCCGGCAGCCGAAGAGATGCGGCGTTGAGTCGCAACGCAGGCGAGGAGTCGAGCTCGGCCGGCGCGTATGTGCGCGGCCCCAATTTCTGCCAGCGTTGGCCGCGAAGGTGCCATCGCTCGAGGCCGACCTCGCGCGCCTCTGCGGTGGTGAACGGACGCGCCAGGAGCTTGGCGGGTGCAAACGGTGTCCGTCCCATCGCCTCGAGCATGAGGATCGCGAACCGACGCGACAACCCAGCGTGTTAACACACGCGAGTGCACATTCTCGCGTGCATCAAACAACAGAGGGGTGCGCGAAATTGAGCACTCACGCAATTGGGGAGGGCGCGTAACCCGCCGCGGTACGAAGATAGGAGTCGGGGAGGCCAATTCTGGCTGGAGGTATTGCTAATGAGACGTCTGCTGCTGTTTGGGATCTGTCTGCTGCCGTTGGTCGTGTTTGGTTTTGCCAACGATGCATTGGCGGGCCAGACCGACGGCATCAATGGGGAGGGGGGACGGCCGTTCACCACCACCCTGGCCGGCGCCAACGAGGTGCCCAGCGCCGCGGGCTCCGACCTGACCGGGACCGCGAAGGTGACCATCAACCTCGGACAGCACGAGCTCTGCTGGGATCTCGACTACACGACGACCCAGGTCGTGACCGCGGCCCACATTCACAAAGGCGTGGCCGGGGTTGCGAACCAACCGCTCGTGCCGTTCTTCAACAACAAGCAGGTGGCCAACAGCGGGTGCCGCGAGGTCGATCAGGCGGTCCTCGAGGACATCGCCGAAAACCCAACCAGCTACTACGTCAACGTCCACACGACGGCCCATCCGGCCGGCGCCGGCCGCGGTCAGCTGACTAAATAAAGACGATCGCCTCGTAGACCGGTCCGCGCGTGAACCAGTCACCTGAGAAGGTCACGTGCATCGCGTTCTGCTCCCACGGGTCGTTGGTCCAGTAATCCGACGGCCCGTTGGGACCGGTCAACACCACGAAGTGCGTCGTGCCCTTGTGCAGGTTCATGCCCACCACCACCGGATGGCCCGCCGCCACATGCGACGCGATGAAAGCCGGGTCCGGGTTCATGACGATGAGCGTCGTGTGCCCCGGCACTCGAAGCGCCGAGTTGAAGATCGCGCCGCTCGCGTTGAACCACTCCGTATGCGCGGCGATCGAGGCCGGCGTTGTGGAGCGGTAGCCGAAGTGCGAATAGACCATCGCCAGGTCGGAGATCAGGCAGCCGATCTTCCAGACTGGGTAGCTTGCTGAGCCCACGCTCGCCGCCGCCCACCGCGTGTCGCGCTGGTTGTAGTAGACGCCCCAACCGTCGCTAATAGGTTGCGCGTCGAGGATCAGCCGCTCCGTGCTTCCGGCGCCGCTCCCCGCGCCGGCCAGGCCCCGCGCGATGTCCCACGTCGGCCACGTCTGCGACGGCGCCACGACGGGCGCGCTGCCCCACGCGTGCACCTCGCCGTGGCGGTCGAGCACCCAGCCGCCGGGCGATCCTCCGGGCGACCGGTTCCACGTCACCAGCGAGTCCGCCATGTCCTGGTCGGGCCACCGCGCCGGCGCCGTCACGGCCGGCGCCACGCCGAACGGATGGATCCCACCCGAGTAGTCCAGCGTGTAACCGCTCACCAGCAGGCCGGCGCCGCCATCGATCAAGGCCATGCCGCGCGCGATGTCGGTCTCGAAATGCGCCGCGCCCACCACGGCGCGGGCTCCTCCGAAGGGATGGACCCCGCCGAATCCGTCGAGCGTGTACCCGGCGACGGCCGACGGCGTGCTGTTGGCAGTCAGCACCAGGGCGCGCGCGGTTCCCTCGCCGGGCCACACCGCGTTGCCCGCCACCGGAGGCGCGCCACCGAACGGGTGGATGCCGCCGTCCGCATCTAGCAGGTAGCCCGCCGGGTTGATGGTCGACGACCACGGGGCCATCACGACCTCGCGGGCGCCGATCCAGTTCGGCCAGTACACGTGGCTGTCCATGGCCGGCGCCATGCCCACCGGGTGCAGGCCGCCCCAGCCGTCCAGCACGTACCCGCCGCTGGCGTCCGGGAACAGGGCCAGGCTGTACGCGATGTCCTTGTTCGGCCAGGCGACGCTCGTCGCCAGCTGCGGCGACGCGCCAACCGGATGCACGCCGCCCCACCCGTCGAGGACGTACAGGTGGTCCTGGTTGCCCACCGCCGGGGCGACGCGCATCGCGGCGCCCAGGGCGCCCGGCGCCAGGGAATTGGAACTTGGATTGGCGGCGTTGAAGAGGAATGCCACAGACCCCACCGCGAGGGAGACTGCGATGGCCGCGATGAGCACGCGCCGCATGGCTGGGGGATCGTAGCCCATGGCGCCGGCGTTCGGACGCGACGTCGTTGACGCGGCGGCCAGGGAGAAGGAGGTCACCCTGACGACCTACGGCCCCCGGTCAAGAAATACGGCCATACGGTGAATCCGTCGAAGCCGGACGAGTCGCTGACACCAGGCGAGCAGGCGACCTTCGGGCTGCTGCCAACCGACGGGTGACCCCCGGGGCGCACCCGGGGACCACCATGTCGGAAGGGGCTAGACGCAGTTCAGTGGGTCGTCAGAGCCAGGCACGCGACGTCGTACTGAGACACGGCGGCGGTGCTGTTCGAATTGAGTGTCGAGGCAGTTCCCATGTTCCCCGCATAGACGTTCCCCGCCTGGCCGGTCGAGTTGAAAGGCGATCCGGACGCGTTGGCCGCGCCGCCCGGAAAGACCGAAGCCTGTGGAGTCCCGCAGCTGTTGCCGGCGTTGGAGCCTTGCTGCCCTGTCGTTGGAGTCACGAGCGCGAAAGCCGAGACTCCGCTGGCCACAGTCAACAGGATTCCGCATGCCGCGCTGGTGACGAGGTTTCGAAGCATCCTTTGCATTGAGCGCCTCCTGAAAAGTTGATACCGCCTCCCCGAGATGAGATACGGCGCCTGGTTACTGGGCTGTTACGAAGCCAGCCCGCAGATAAAGCGAATCACCGCCTCGATGCCGCGGTGGTAGTTGTCGATCACGAGGTGCTCGTTCGGCGAGTGGATCGCCGAGTCGGCCTGAGCGATGCCGCTGATCACCAGCGGCGCGCCGATCGCCTCCTGGAAATCGACCGCGACCGGGATCGAGCCGCCGACGCGGATCAACGCGGTCTCGCTGCCGAAGGCCTGCCTGTAAGCGGCGCGCAGGACGCGCGCGGCGTCGTGGTCGACGCTGCAGGTGACGGGCGGCGCAGATCCAATGACCGAGACGCTGATGTCGACGCCTGGCGTCGTCAGCTCGTTCACCCGCTCCTTGAACGAGTCCAGGATGGTGTGCCAGTCCTGGTCGGGGACGAGCCGCATGCTCACCTTGGCCGTAGCCTCCGCCGGGATGACCGTCTTCGCACCCTTGCCCACAAACCCGCCGATGAAGCCGTTGGCGTCGAGCGTGGGGCGGCTGCCGGTCCTCTCGAGGGCGAGGAACCGCTCCTCGCCCTCCAGCTCCTTCGCGCCGGTCATGCGCTTGATCTTCTCGATGTAGCTCGCGTCATTCTTCTTCCACAGGGCCAGCTCATCGGCGCTGGGCGGCCGGACGGCGTCGTAGAAGCCCGGGACCGTGACATGGCCCTGACGGTCCTTCAGCTCCCCGATGACGCGCGCGAGCGTGTTGATCGGGTTGGGCGCGACACCGCCGAACGTCCCGGAATGGAGGTCAACCGCCGCGCCCGTCGCGTGCAGCTCGGTGTAGAGCAGGCCGCGCAGCGCCGTCGCCAGGGTCGGACGTCCCTGTTCGTCCATCCCGCTGTCCCAGATGAGCACGACGTCCGTCTTTAGCTCCGCGCCGTGCGCGCGGAGGTAGCGCGGCAGCGACTGGCCGGTGATCTCCTCCTCGCCTTCGATGACGAACCGCACGTTGATCGGCAGCCCGCCCACGGCGTGGAGGTGCTCGACCGCCTTCACGCACGCCATGTGGTTGCCCTTGTTGTCGGCGGCGCCGCGAGCCCACAGCTCGCCGTCGTGGACGGCGGGCTCGAAAGGCGGCGACCTCCATTCGTCGATGGGATCCACCGGCTGGACGTCGTAGTGGCCGTACATCGTGAGGTGAGGCTTGCCGGGCCGGCCCTGCCAGTCGGCTACGACGACCGGAAGGCCGCCTTCCATCACGTCGACGATCTGTGTCTTCATGCCCAGCGCGTCGAAGCGGTCGCGCAGCCAGCGCGCGTTGCGCAAGCAGTCTTCCCGGCGCTCGGGCAGCGTGCTGATCGACGGGATGCGGAGCTCCTCGATCAGGTCGTCGAGGTCTGACTGGCGCTGCGTCCGCGCCAGGGCGACGGCGGCGTCGCGCAGCGACTGCGTCGTCGCCACTTCTAGGCCTTGCCTCGCGCGCGTTTGATCTGCGCCGCGTGGTCGTGCGCGTGTGCGGCGTAGATCTTCAACCAGTCCTCGGTCCCGTAGCGGCCGCTCTCGGTGTGGGTGCCCACGATGCGCCAGTCGGCCTCGGTCATCCGGTCGAGCAGCTGCGAGCAGGTCTCGCGCGCCCACCGCATCGCCTCGATCGAGGGGGCGATTGGGCGGTCGGTGGTGAGGCGCTCGGCAAAGCCCTTCTCGTCGTATCCATGTATGACTGGCTCCGGCTCGGCGAGGAGGCGCCGGATGCGGATGGCAGACATCATCTCGCTGTCCGCGAGGTGGTGGGCGATCTGGCGCGGGGTCCATTCCCCCTCCGCAGAACGGTCGAGCTCGTCTTCGGTGATCCCCTCCAGCGCCTCGGTAACCGCCTTGTGTCCGTCGCGGTACTGCCGGATCAGCCGCGCTCTCTCTTCTGCATTCACGGGAAAATCGTATGGTGATCACGGCCAACCGCGCAAAGATCGAACGTCTCCTCTCGGTTTCGCGGGCGACGCGCCCCCTTCCCGCGCCCGACGGCAGCCTGTACTTCGCCTCCAACCGCGCCGGCCATACCCAGGTGTACCGCCAGACCGCGCCGGGCGCCGAGCCGCATCTGATCTTCGCGAGCAACACCCGCATGGTGCCGCACGCGCACACGCCCCTTGGATTGCTCGTGCGCGAAGATCGCGGTGGGAACGAGACCTGGCAGCTCGGCCTCATTACGAATGACGGGTACCGGCGGCTGACCACCGATGAGAAGGCCATTCACCAGTCGGTGACCGTCCGGCCGAACTCGCTGGTCGCGGGCCTGGGCTGGAACCCGGGCGGGCAGGCCGACGTGGTGCTCGGCGAGCTGGATCTGAAGACTGGGGAGCTGATCGCGTGGGCGCAGCCGGGCGGCTACTGGCGGTGGGGCGCGTGGGACGGTCACGAGCGGGCCGTCGTGAGCAAGAGCATGGGCACGCCGACCGAGGGCTACATCCTCGAGCGCTCCGGCGAGATGACGCGGCTCCTTCCGCGCGCCCTGCGCGTCCACCCGGTCGAGTGGGGCGCCGAGGGCATCCTGGTCCTGACCGATCTCGACCATGACTTTCTCGGCGTGGCGCTGATCGATCCGCAACGACCGGAAGTCGTCTCGCGGTGGCTCGTGAGCGAGGACCACGACGTCGAGGGCGCCGTCGTTTCGCGCGGCATGGGCAAGGTCGCGGTGGTGGTCAACGAAGGGATCGCCGACAGCGTCCGGGTCGACGGTGTGCGCGCCTCCCTGCCCCCGGGCGTGGTCATCGCCGACCACACGGGTGACGCGGGCTATCACCTGTCCTGGAGCGAGGATGGAGAGCGCCTCTTCGTCAGCTGGGAGCGCCCAACCCAGCCGGCGGAGATCTACGAGTTGCCGGGCGGTGAGCGTTGGACTGTCACAGCCGACTTGCCCGAGGGCCTGGTCGAGCCGGAGGAAATCTCCTACGCGACTTTCGACGGACTGACCGTGCCCGCGCTGTTCTACAAGGTCGACGATGCGCCTCGGCCGGCGGTGGTCGACTTCCACGGCGGACCGGAGGGCCAGTGGCGAGGCGGCTACCTGCCGGCCGCGCAGCTGCTGACCTCGATCGGGATCAACGTGCTGCTGCCGAACGTGCGCGGCTCGACTGGGTACGGAATTCGCTACCAGAGCCTGGACGACAAGGCCCTGCGCTGGGACTCGGTGAAGGACGGATGCGAGGCAGCGCGCTACTTGAAGAGGTCAGGCCTGGCGACGCGAACCGCCGCAATGGGCGGCTCGTACGGCGGCTTCATGACGCTGGCGGTGCTGGTCGAGGACCCGGACCTGTGGGACGCCGCGGTCGACACCGTGGGCATCGCCGACTGGCATACCTTCTTCAAGAACATGCCGCCGTGGCGCGGCGTCCTGCGCATCAACGAGTACGGAGACCCGAACGGGGCGGAGGCCGATTTTCTGCGTGAGATCAGCCCGATCCACCGGGCGGGCAAGATCAAGGCGCCGCTGCTGGTCATCCACGGCCGGAACGATCCGCGGGTCCCGGTCGGCGAGAGCATCCAGATCGCCGAGGCTGTCGGTCGGTCCGAGCTGCTGATCTTCGAGGATGAGGGTCACGGCGTGGCGACGCTGACGAACCAGGTCACCGCGAACAGCAAGATCCTGGAATTCCTGGCGGCCCACCTGCTCTGACGTTGCCCCATACACGCGAACGCACGCACTCGCGTGCCATCGGGTCGCCTCAAACACGCGAGAGCACGCACTCGCTGCATTGGCGGGATTGGCCCCTGGAGCCGCCGACAGGAATCGAACCCGTAACCTGCTGTTTACAAAACAGCTGCTCTGCCAATTGAGCTACGGCGGCGCCTCAATGATTCTGCCCATTTCGCGTTATCCGCATCGAGAGGAAGCGCACCGATGCTCGATCGGACCAACGCCCGACTGATGGACCTGGTCGACAACCAGCTGCCCGGCAGACCGGCAAGCCCGGCACCGAGGCTTTCCGCCCGCTGACCGGCGTGGCTGACGTCCTGCTGCCGGCGCAGGAGGCCTGGGGCCGGATCCGCGCGCGACTCGGCTGAAGCCGGATTTGTAAGAACCACTTAAGATCTCCCACTTCGTCCCTGGTCCTGGCTACGATTTGTAACCTCGCAAACGAGTTCGGGAAGGGTGTGCCGTAAGCGGTTTGAACAGGGGTGTGTATGACGCATAGGAAACTCGGTCTATCCGTTTCTGTCGTCGCCGCGGTGGTGGCGGCATTCAGCTTCTCGCCGGCCAGCGCGGCAGGCACGGTGGGGCTGTCCGTCGACGACGCGCAGCTGCAGGCCACGTCGACCACAATCGGCGGCCTCGCCGGAGCGCCGGCGCTCAACACGGGCAACACGGTTGCGCACTGGTTCGGCACGACGACCAACCCGAACAACGGGATCACCTACGGCTACAACATGGTCGGGGCAGACCCTAGCCTGAACAGCTCGACTACGGTCGAGGTGGACATCACGCCGGTCGACGTGAACGTCGGCGGCCGCAGCTACATCGCCTCGAGCCCGGCGTTCATCCAGGCGATCCTCGACTCGCCGCAGTTCACCAACAACGACTACGGATCCACACCGTTCGCTACCGCGGCCGGCGCGTTCCCGAACCCTCCTCTTCGGATCAGGGGGACAGGCGGCGCCCTCTCCCAGGGTGATGCCGGCAACCAGCTGCAGCTCGAGGACGCGACCATGCGGGCGCAGTTCAACAAGACAGGGGCCAGCGGCTATCACGTCAGGTTCCACGCCAACGTTCTCCCGGCGGCGACAGTCGACGTGCCGAGCACCCAGGGCACTCTGCTCACGACCGGGCGCGGCGTCACGGTCGGCGACGTCAACATCACCTGGTGGGCCACTCGGATCCAGAACTTGATCCAGGGCTCCGACCCGACCCACCTGCCCGTGATCCTGACCAACGACGTCCTGCTCCACATCGGGCCAAACCCGCTCCACTGCTGCGTGATCGGCTTCCACGGCGCGGGCATCGTGCCCGGCATGAGCAACGGCTCGGTGCAGGGCAACGGCAGCCAGCAGGTGATCACCTACGCGTGGGCCTCCTGGGTCAAGGCCGGCTTCTACGCCCGGCCGAACGGTGGCACCAACTGGGCGCTCCAGGACATCCACCCGCTCAGCCACGAAATTGCCGAATGGGCCGATGACCCGTTCGTCAACAACCTCGTCCAGCCGTGGCTGACCCCGACGGCGCCTCAGTACGGCTGCACCAACATCCTCGAGACCGGCGACCCGGTCGTGGGGATCGGTTTCGCCAAGGGCACCAACACCTTCGACCAGGGAAAGAACCCCAACGGCTCGCAGAGCGCCGACGGGTACTACCACCCCGAAGACGAGGTCTACCTGCCGTGGTTCATGCGTACGTCTCCTAACAACGTCTCGGAGCCGACCCAGACGGCGTCGGCCAATATCGGCCGGTACACCCTGATGGGCAGCCTGAATCCCTTCCCGGGATTCGGGATGCCGGCGACCGGCTGCTGACAGGCAGGTTGGGGAGGGGGGCGTAAGCCCTCATCGGAGAGGCCCGGGCGACCGGGCCTCTTCTTTTTCGCTTAACTTCGTGAGCTCGTTTCAGGGCTCGCTACCATCCTTTCGATGCCTCCGGGAAGCGGCGTTTCGTTTCGGCTGTCGTTCGCCGGACTGCTCGCAACTGCCGCAGTCCTCGTTCTCTCGTCGACGGCGCTGGCCGCCGACCCGTCGCCCCACCCGGTCGGTGATTCCGACCTGACGCCGGTCTCGAAGAAGTTCGAGGAGACGGCGCCTCGTCCGACGGCCAAGACGGTACGCCACTGGGTGGGTCAGACCACCAACCCCGTAAACGGCGTGACCTACAGCTACAGCATCGTCGGCGCTGACCCGGAGTCGGGCCGCTCATCAGCCGTCGGGGTCGATGTCGTTCCAGTCAACCTCGCGATCGCGGGCCGATCCTTCAGCGGCTCCGACAGCGTGGCCGCGGTGCTCGCTTCGCCGCTGTTCCGCGAGGGCGACTACTCCATCACCGCCGCGGCGACCAGCGCCGCGGGGGCGAGGGGTCAAGGCGGCAGCCTGTCCCCCGGCAATGACGACGTCCAGCTGCTCGACGCCATCATGAGGTCCGAGTTCGACAAGGTCGGGACCGGCTACCACCTTGTCCTCCAGCGCCCACAGGTACGGGCTCCGGTCACCCTCGACGTCCCGGCCGCGGACGGCACCACGCTGGCGAGCCCGGTGGGGATCGTGTACGGCGACGTCGACGTCTCGTGGTTCCAGCCTCAGATCGAGGGCCTCATGGCACAGCTCCGGTACCTCAAGCCCGACCGGCTGGTGATCTTCCTCACCAAGGACGTCGTGCTGTTCAGCGACCACATCCCGACCCACTGCTGCGTGCTCGGCGCGCACGGCTCGACCGACACGACCGCCACGCCAAACGACGAGGCCGATCGAGACGGCCGCCAGCGCGTCCAGACGTTCGTGTGGTCGTCGTGGCTCACGGCCGGCTTCTTCAACCCGAAGAAGCAGTGGGCCAGGCAGGACATCCACGGCCTGAGCCACGAGATCTCCGAATGGGCCAATGACCCCTTCGGCACCAACACCGTTCAGCCGTGGTTCTCGCCGGTCGCTCCGCAGTACGGCTGCAACAACTTGCTGGAGACGGGTGATCCCGTGCTGGGCATCGGCTTCGCGCAGGGCACGAACACTTTCGCCCAGAACGCATTCAGCGACGGGGCCTATCACCCCGAAGACGAAGCCTTCTTGCCATGGTTCATGCGCACGTCGCCAAATACGGTCTCGCAGGGTGGGCGCTACACGTTCATGGGCGACCTGAACCCGTTCGCGTTCTTCCATAAGCCGCCCGCCGCCTGCTGACCGGACCTCTCCTTATCCTTGGCGGGACTTGATCGAGCCGAAAGACGTCGTGCTCGCGATCCTGGGCGCGTCGGCCGCTCTGGCGGGCTTCGTCCTCGTCTTCCTCGGCGTGATCATCGCCTCGTACCAGTCGTACTCCGGCGGAGTGCCCGAGCAGGTGGTCCAGCCATACCGGGCGACGGGCACCGCGCTGCTCGGCACGTTTGGGTTCAGCCTGGTCACCGTTGCCGTCTGCCTGCTCTGGCTGATCGACGGCGGCTCGCCCGGCCTGTACGGCTGGACGATCGGGCTCTTCGCCGTGCAGCTCGTCCTGGTGTTCGCCTCCGCCGCCTGGGCGACGCGGATGGTGCTGTGGCGCTGACCCAGAAGAAGCTGCAGGACCTGAAGGACGCGAGCCTGGCCTCGCTCCTCCAGGACGACGCCGCCGGCTGGAAGGCGAAGGCGAAACACGCGTACATTGCGACGCACGGCTTCATCAAGGAGATCCGGCCGGACGACGTGATCCCGCTGTTGATCGCGGAGCTCGAGGTGACGCCGGAGTTCAGAAACTACCTGGCCAAAAAGAAGCTGAAGCAGAAATACTGGTCGGAGTGGTTTGCGGAGCTCATCATCGATCGTTTCTGGTCTGACTTGAAGGGAGGCTGAAGTTGGCGAAGGAATCGTCAGAGCTGGCGAAGAAGTACATCGACGCGGCGCTCAAGCGGAGCTCCAGGCCGCCGAGCAAGGCGGCCTACGCCCGTGCCGTCCGCCTCGCGCGTGAGGCGATCGAGGAGCTGACGCACGTGGCGGGGCGGGCCCAGGGCCGCACCTAGGCCTGGGGCGAAGGAGCCTTTGGCGCAAACCGCGCCTTTCACCGCCCGACGAAACCAGCTCCTGGCGCCAGACGCGCCCCCGCACCGACCTTAGAGCTCGGACCGCACCCAGGCCGCCGCCTGGGCCAGCGCGCTGAGCTTGCCGAACGCCTTGTCGCGCGCCAGGTACTTCATACCGCAATCGGGTGCGACCACCAGCCGCTCCGGGTCGACGAACCGCAGCGCGTTCTTGATCCGCCCGACCACCGTCTCGACGTCCTCCACCGGGCTCTCGTCCGACAGGTCGATCACTCCGACGATCAGCGTCTTGTCACCCAGAGACCTGAGCACGCCCAGGTCGACCTTCTGCTGCGCCGACTCCAGCGAGATCTGCTTCGCCTTCGTGTCCGCGAGCTGCTCGAGAAACGGATAGCCGTTCGGCCGGTTGTGCACGATGTGCGCGTAACCGAAGCACGTGTGCAGGGCGGTGTTCCCGTCGATCCCTTCCAGCGCCCGGTTGATCGCCTGGATCGCGAAACGCTCCGCCTTCTCGGCGCGCGCCTGCAGGTATGGCTCGTCGAGCTGCACGACGTCGGCGCCGGCCGCGAACAGGTCGCGCACCTCCTCGTTGACGGCCGCGGCGAGCGCCATCGCCAGAGCCTCCTCGTCGTGGTAGTGGTCGTCCTGCGCCTGCTGCGACATCGTGAACGGGCCGGGCAGCGTCGCTTTGATCGGGCGGTCGGTGTTCGCGCGGAGAAATTCGACGTCGCGCTTCTCGACAGGTCGCGTGCGGCGGATGGGGCCGACGACTCGCGGCACGGGATTGGGATGGCCCGTCCGGTCGAGCGCCGTGCCCGGATTGTCGAGGTCCATGCCGTCGAGCGCCGTGGCGAAGCGGTTGGAGTAGCTCTCCCGCCGCACCTCGCCGTCGGTGATGATGTCGATCCCCGCGCGCTCCATGTCGCGGATCGCGACGATCGTCGCGTCGTCCTGCGCCTGCTCGAGTAACTCGGGCCGCACGCGCCAGATCTCGAGCGCTCTCGTGCGCGGCGGCAGGCGGCTCCCGAGCATCCGCCGGTCGACCAGCCATTCCGGCTGCGGATAGCTGCCGACGACGGTGGTCGGCAGGATCGAGGCCACGCCGGCAAGGTTAATCTGTGCCTCGATATGTCAACCAATCGCCTTCCGGGCGACATCTGCGAGCGGGACTGGATCTGGGAGCGCGAGATCGAAGCCGCGCCGTGGGAGGAGACGCGGCGCCTGTCCGTGGCCGCATGGGAGCGGCAGTACCGGCGCATCCGCGAGTCGTCGCCTTACTACGCACGCAAGTTCAAAGAGGCCGGGGTCGGCAACTCGTTCGTCAGCCTCGCCGACCTGAGCGAGCTCCCCTTCACCACCAAGCAGGAGATGAAAAAGGCGCTGGACGAAGACCCGCCATTCGGCAGCAACCTCTGCGTCACGCCCGAACAGGTCAAGCGCGTGTATCAGACCAGCGGCACGAGCGGGTCGCCGAACGTGCTCGCGCTGACACGCGGAGACATGGAGACCTGGACGATCATGGGCACGCGCTCCTACTACGCGACCGGCATCCACGAGCACTCGAGCGTGCTCACCACGTTCGGCGCCGGTCCGTTCGTCGCAGGCCATACGCATTTCGTGCTGCTGCGCATCGGGACTCGTTCGGTCCCGGTCGCGCCAGGTGACACGGAGCGCGTCGTCTTCGGCCTCCGCTCGGGCCTCGCCGACACACTCCTTTCGACAGCGTCCTTCGCGCAATATCTCGCGAACCGCCTCGAGAAGAGCGACGCCGAGCCCAGCGCGATCCCCCTGACTCACGTCGTGACGGGCGGCGAGCCGGGCGGCGGCATCCCCGCCATCCGCGACCACATCCAGCGCGTGCTCGGCGTCACCGTGACCGAGGTCATGGGCATCGGCGACATTGCCCCGTCCCTGTTCGGCGAATGCACCCACCAGCAGGGCATGCACTTCTGTGGAGGCGGCCATGTATGGGTGGAGCTGATCGATCCGGAAACTCGCGAGCCGATGGAAATCGAAACCGGCGCGGAGGGAGAGCTAGCCTACACCACGCTTACGCGCGAGGCGATGCCCGTGGTGCGCTTTCTCGGCGGCGACATCGTCCGGATCGAGGGCACCGAGTGCGAGTGCGAGCGGACGAGCTTCCGCCAACGCGTGCTCGGCCGGCGCGACGACATGTTCATCGTCCGCGGTGTGAACGTCTATCCCTCTTCGATCCTCTCCGTGGTAGGCGACTTCCGACCACGGGTCACGGGCCGCGCGCGGGTGGTCCGCGAGGGCCCGGAGACTTCCATCGAGCCGCCGATCCCGGTCGAAGTCGAGGTGGCCGAGCGCCACGAGTCCGACCCGGCTCTGGTGGCGGAGCTCCAGAACGCGATCCACGCCAGGCTCATGTTCCGGAGCAGGGTCGAGCTGGTGCCGGAGTCGGAGTTCGGCGAGGCAGGCTACAAGACCAAGCTCACCGTCAGGCGATGACGCGCAAGCTCAAATCCCGCCTCGGCCGCAGCACGGCCGGCCAGATCTTCGTCCGCGGCCGCGACCTGGCCGAAGAGCTGATCGGAAAGGTCTCGCTGGGCGACTTCGCCTTCCTCGAGCTAATGGACCGGCTGCCTACGCCGCAGGAGTCGGTCATGTTCAACGCGATCGCCGTGACGCTCGTCGAGCACGGCCTGACTCCGAGCACGATCGCGGCCAGGCTCACCTATTTCGGCGCGCCGGAGGCGCTGCAAGGGGCCGTCGCCGCTGGATTGCTGGGCATGGGCGACCGCTTCGGCGGCTCGATCGAGCAGGCGGCGCGCATGCTCCAGGAGGCGCCGGCCGGCGGCGACCGTCGGGAGGTCGCACGCGACATCGTGGCCGGATACCGCGCCCGCAAGGAGATCATCCCCGGCCTCGGCCATCCCGTCCACAAGCCCGCCGACCCGCGCACGACGAGGCTCTTCGCCCTGGCCGCCGAGAACGGCCTCTCCGGTCCCTACGTCCGGCTCATCGAGCTGATCGCGCAGAAGGCGACCGCCATGTACGGCCGCGACCTGCCGGTCAACGCGACGGGCGCCATTGCCGCGATCGCCAGCGAGATGGGGATCTCCTGGCGCATCACCCGGGGCATCGCGGTGATGGCCCGCGCGATCGGCCTCGTCGCCCATGTCCAGGAGGAGATGGACGACCCCATGGCCGCCGAGATCTGGTCCCGCTCCGAGGAGGAGGCGTCAAAGTGACAGCCTTTCCAGCCCGGCCTAATATGGGGCTGTCCGGAATAACCTGACCAGAGGGGGCGCGAACGTGGCCGCCGGAATCCCAGGCATTCATCACGTGACGTGCATCACCGGCGACGTGCAGAAGTGCGTCGACTTCTACGTCAGCGTCCTCGGCCTGCGCTTCATCAAGAAGAGCATCAACCAGGACCTGCCCGACACCTACCACATCTACTTCGGCGACTACGTGGGCACGCCCGGCACGGCGATGACCTTCTTCGGCTGGCCCGCCTGGCCCAAGCAGCGGACGGGGAGCGGCCAGGTGACGACAGTCTCCTTCGCGGTCCCGCACGGTTCGCTGGACTTCTGGACCAACCGGCTGAAGAAGCTCGGCATCGAGCACCGGAAGGTGCGCCGGTTCGACGTCGACTCGCTGGCCCTGCGCGACGTGGACGGGATCGAGCTCGAGCTGGTCGGCCAGGCCGGGGACGATCGCTGGGTGCCGTGGAAGGAATCGTCGGTGTCCGAGGAGTATGCGATCCGCGGTTTCCACTCGGTGACGATGACGCTTGCCGAAACCGCGGCCACATTCAACCTCCTGTCCTCGACCATGGGCTTTGGCCAGGCCGGCAAGGAGGGCAGCCGGACGCGGTTCGAGACCGGCGCGGGCGGGCCGCACTCGATCCTCGACGTGGTCGAGGCGCCGGAAGGACCGGAGGGCGAGGAGTCGATCGGCACCGTGCACCACGTCGCCTGGCGGACGCCTGAGGCGTCCTCCCAGGTCGCCTGGCGCGACGCGCTACTGCGGGCCGGCCGGAACGTGACTCCGGTGATCGACCGCTGGTACTTCAAGTCGATCTACTACCGCGAGCCGGGTGGCGTCCTGTTCGAGATCGCCACCGACGGCCCTGGCTTCACGGTCGACGAATCGCCCGAGAAGCTCGGGAGCACGCTGAGCCTGCCGCCCTGGTTCCAGGTGCGGCGCGACCGCCTCGACGAGATTCTGCCGCCGATCGTCGTGCCGACCACGGCGACGACCGGCGCTCATCAGCCGCCCGTGGTCAGTACCTCTGGAGGGAAGCCTGAATGAGCACGGCAGTGATCACCCCGGTCAATCCGATGGCCGCGGAAGGCAAGGACACGGTCATGCAGGTCATGCGCCGTGACCGCGAGAACTTCACGCGGTTGGTCTCAGACCCCAAGAACTGGAACGTGGACACGCGGTGCACCGGTTGGGAGACGCGCGACCTGGTCGGCCACATGATCGACGTGATGGAGGGTTACTTCAAGAATTGGGATGCCGCACGCGCGGGCAAGGATGGAACGGCGCTCGGCCTTCCGGTCATGGGTGAGACTCTCAACGACCACGCGCTCGAGTTCCGCAAGCTTTCGCGAGAGGAGGCGCTCGACCGTTTCAAGAAGGACGCGCAGAAGCTCGACAAGCTGCTCGACGAGCTCACGCCGGAGGAGTGGACGAGCTTCATGGTCTACCACCCGTTCGCCGGGCCGGTGCCGGCCGGCTTCTACGGCACGTTCCAGATCATGGACTACGGCGTGCACCCCTACGACATCGAGTACGGGCTCGGCAACAAGCTCGCGACTGTCGACGAGGCATCGGCCGGTCTCATCCTGCCGTTTGCATTCATCTTCTGGATGTACACCGTCGACGAGAATGTCGCCAGAGGCCAGGAATTCACATATGGCATCCAGGTCGACGGGCCGTGGGGCGGCAAGTGGCGCGCGACCGTCAAGGACGGCAGCTGGACATCTCAAGCCGAGACCGGCAACTTCGAGGGCTGTGACGCGTTGATCCACTTCAACAACGCGTCCGACGCCGTGCTGACGTTCTTCCAACGCTTTCCAGGCGGTTCGGCGTCCGGCGACGAGGACGTCATCAACACGATCCGCAAGCTGCACTTCCGCTTCTAATCAGAAGCACTCTCTGGGCGGCGGACTCGGCGCCTCCGAGTCCGCCTCTTTTTTCTGTCGAGCGGGTCGACCGCTCGCGCTCGTCGCTGATCGCCGCGGCCATGGGCCCCGATGGTGACCTCGTCGCGGACCGGTTTCGCCGAGGTTGCCTGTGCTTTGCGGTGTGGTTGGAAGGCGGAATCGCCGGCTACGGCTGGCTCTCGACCGGTCCGGAATGGATCGGCGAGATCCAGCTCGAGATCAAGCCGCGGCAGCGTGAGGCATATATCTGGAACTGCGTCACAGTTCCGGAGCACCGACGCAAGGGCGTCTTCCGGTCTCTCGTGACTGGCATGTCACTGGCCGCTCGCCGTCTCGGCATGAAGCGAGTGTGGATTGGCAGCGTCGCCATCCCGGCCGAGAAGGCGCTCGCGCCAATCGGCTTCGAGCCGGCGCTCCGGTTTGACAGCGTCGCAATCGCCGGACTTCACGTGATGCGGGTGACGCGAGGGGCAAATCGTTCACTGGCCGCCGACGCAAGCTCCGCGATCGGGGTGCGGCCAGGGTTGGTGATCCAAGGCTCGCACCCCCGCTGCCATTAGTGGCTAGTCCTCTCCGTCTTCGCCTCCGCCCTGTCCGTTGAAGGTGTACGCGGTGTTGTTGATCCGCACGTTGTCGATCAACACGGTCTGGGTCCCGAACAGCCAGCCGGCGTCCGCCACCAGCTGAACCCCGGTGACCGCGTCGCCGCCGTACTTCAGATCGGCCGAAGCGAATGTGTCGTAGAAAGTGCCGCCCGGCAGCTGGCTCGTGTCGACGAAGCTGCTGGGCGTCGCCAGGTTGCCGGTGTTCTGCCACATGTCGGGCGGGCAGCCGGTGTAGCTCGGTGGCGGACCGATGTAGACGAAAGCGTTCTTGCCGTCGACGTTCACCTGGAAGCGCGGCGAGCCGCCCCCGCAGCTGCCTGCTGTGAACTGGTAGTCGGTGCTCAGGTTCTGGATCTCGCCGAAGGTGAGGCTGGACGGAATCTTGAAGTCGATGCCTCCAAAGCCGGTGCCGATCGAGCGCAGCTGGATCGCCGCATGAGAGTGGTTTCCGGGATGGACCCGGGTCGCGTCCCCGAACAACGTGAACCCGCCCGCCGCAGCGGCCGGGCCGGCCCCGGCCAGCACCCAGACGGCAACGATAGCGAGCGCGCCGACAAGCCTTCGAATCATCTAAGCCACCCCCAAGCAGAGATTCAAAGCTCATTATCACGTGCTGCAAAAAACATGGGACTTATCCAGCGGCCTAATCCAACGTACCTGCGGAGCACGCTCGGATTTCTCGGTGTTTTCGGCCTCCTGGGGCTGGTCTTGACGTTCGTTCTGGCTTCGGTCGGCAGCCAGGAGAGTGGCCTGAAGTCCGCCTACGACTCCGCGCCTCTCTGCGTCTCGACGGCCGACGTATCCAGCTGCCGTTTCCAGGGCTCCGCGCGCATCGTCCGCACGTACACCGACAAGACCAACCAGGCCGTCGACGTTGCGTTCGATCAGCTGGGCGGGCGGGTCGTATCCGCCTACCTCGACCCGAGCTACCCGGTGGAGTGGCAGCGCTGGAAGGCTGAGGACGTGGTCGATGCCGAGCTGTGGCGAGGACGGCTGACGACCGTCGGCGGCGGCCGCACCACGTCCAACCCCGACTCCCTTGCCGGCTCGGATTACACGAAGGCGGCGTGGATCTCCGGACCCATCTCAATCGTCCTGAGCGTTCTTCTCGTCTGGTGGTTCGTGCGCTACCGGCGCGACACCCAGGAGCATGCGGCTCGGTGGTCGATCGAAGCGGCCGAACACCCGGCTTCCGCCCAGCAGCTTCCCCTGACCGCTGACATGGCGAGCTTCCTGAAACAAGAGGCAGCTCTCGGGCAGCACCCCTACCAGATCGTGCTTGCGATCCTCGGTGCGGCGGCCATCCTCCCAGCGCTCTTCAGCGTTGTGTTTCTTATCGAGAACAAGTTCTTTATGTGGTTCACCCCGATCATGTGGACGACGTTCCTGGGACTCGCCGGCCTGCTCGCGTGGTGGATCTTGCACGGCGTTGGGCAGGAGCGCCGCGACCTCGCCGGCGGCGTCTTCCTCCGCTCGACAGGGGCCTTCTCGGTCAAGGTGACCGCAACCAAATACGGCACCACCGTCAATGTCGTGGTCGACGGTAGGGAGCTGAGCGGCAGCGCCCCATCACTCGAGTCGATCGAGTCCGGCGTCGGCACGGTCGACTACCTGCCCATCAGCGGCGACCTGATCGAGGTGCGCGACGAGTCAGGCCAGGTGCTGTGGACCCGCTTCGCGGCCGCGCCAACCACGTGAGCGCGCCGACAAGCCTTCGAAACATCTAAGACACCCCCAAGCAGACATTCGAAGCTCATTATCTCCAGCGGCAAACATGGGCAAGGTCTCAGTTCCGAACCCCTCGAACTGGCAGTTCGTCGCGTTTGTGGCGGGCTTGCTCGGGGTGCTCTGCCTGGCCCTGACCGTGGTGTCGATCTATGCCATCAACACGGAGGTGGGACGGAAATCGGCGTACGACCACGCTGCTTTCTGCGCCGGGGCCGGCGTCTCGGGCTGTCGGTACCAGGGACCGGCCCACGTCGTGAGCACCTGGATGGACAAGGACGGACCGGCCGTGCAGGTGGTCTTCGACCAGCTGGGCGGTAGGCGAGAGTCGGCCGACCTGAACCCATCGAAGGCAGGCGAGTGGCAAACGTGGGAGGCGAACAGCGCCGTGACTGCAGAGCTGTGGGACGGCAAGCTGGTAGCGGTGGCGGGCGTGCCGACCGCAGTGAACCCGGACGAATTCGACCCGAGCATGTTGGTGCCGATCAGCTACGGCGCCGGCCTGGCCACGCTGGTGGGCGCCGCGGTGTGGTTCTGGACGCGCCGCGTCAGCCACAGCCTGCTTCAGGCGCGGGGCGTCGCAATGGCCGCCGAAAGCGCGGCCCATCCGACGACAACCGAGCAGCTGCCGCTGACTCCGGAGATGACCGCCTTCCTCCACTCAGAGGCCGATCAGGCCGGGCACCCGGCGCGCATCGTGGTGCCGGTGGTGGGCGCAACAGCGGCGGTCCCGTTCGTGTTCAGCGTGATCTTCTTGGTCCAGGGCAGGCTCCTGAACTGGTGGGTGCCCGTCGCCTGGGTTTTCTTTCTTGGGCTGGGCGCCGCCTTCTCATGGGGCCTGGTGAGCCAGACCCGCCTCGAGGTGCGCGACCTGGCCGGAGGGATGTTCACGCGCGCCGCCGGACTCTTCACGGTCGCGACCTACTCCAATCGGGCCGGCACCTCAATGGTCGTCACGGTAGGAGGCCGCGCGCTGAAAGGCGTCTGCGCCAGGCCGCTCGAGTCGATCGACGCTGCAGTCGGCACGGTCGACTACCTGCCGGTCAGCGGAGACCTGATCGAGGTGCGCGACGAGTCCGGCCACGTGCTGTGGACCCGCTTCGCGGCCGCGCCAACCACGTGAGCTCGGTCGCGGAGAGCGCTCGCGCCGCAGCCCGTGCGGCCGCGGCGGCATTTGGAGGAACGCCGCAAGTCCGCACGTACTACGACCGGGACGAAACTCATTCAGTCGACATCCTGGCCTGCGACGAGGAGAGGGCCCCCGATTTCGTCAGCTATTCGACGCTGGGCTTGCACACGCTCACGAACATGGTCGACGAGGACGACATCAGAATCGAGATGGCTGCAGTCGCGCGGCACGATGTGGCCGAGTTTCCCAACCTGCTGGCGACCGCTGCTTTCTACTTCATCAAGGACCGCTGGCAGTGCGCTCCAGGCGTGGTGTATCTCTCGCTGCTGAACGAATACGGGCTTTCACCCACGCTCGAGCACGTCATGTGGGTCGAGCCATTCGAGTGGGACCAGCTTGGGTCGGTCGATGTCGGAGGTGGTGTGACCATCCACTGGCTGCTGGCGATACCGATCTCGGAAGCGGAGCGGAGATTCCTGGTGGATCGAGGCTTCGACGAGCTGGAGAAGATCTTCATCGATCGCGAGATCGACTACTTCGATCTCAACCGGCAGTCGGTCGTTTAGAGCCCGGCCACGTAGATCCCCAGCAGGTCGGCGGCCGGATACTGTCCCGCCAGCTCCTCGGCCGCGACGCGAAGCGCCGCCTGGCCCACGTCGAACTGGCTGATGTGCTGGGGCAGTCCGAGCGAGGCGATCAGCTCCTCGACCCGCTCGGCGGGATCCACTCCGGTCGCCTGGGTCAAGAGCTGCATGCGTTCCGGCATCGTCCTGCCGAGGTAGCGCATCACATGCGGCAGGAGGAGGCATGACGTGACGCCGTGCGGGATGCCGTGCCGGGCGCCGATCTGCTTGCCCATCATGTGGCTCAGCCCACTCGCCGATGCGCCCGGCAGCGTGAACGAAAACCACGCCGCGAGCTGGTTCTCGGTGCGGACGTCGAGGTCGCCGGGCGCAGCCATCGCGCGCGGCAGCGAGTCGAACAGGCGCCGGATCCCTTCCAGCGCCATCACGTCGTTGAAGGGATGCTCACCCGCGGCGAGGAACCCTTCGATCGCATGGTCGAGCGCGCGGATCCCGGTCGAGAGCCACAGATCCATCGGCGTCGCGAGCGTCAGCTCCGCGTCGTATATCACCGTCTCGGGCATCAGGCGTGCGTCGCGCATGCCCGCCTTGTCGCCCAGGTCGTTCGTGAAGCCGGCGCCCGCCGAGAGCTCTGCCACCGACAGGGTGGTCGGGATGGCGATGTGGGGGAGGGCTTTACCGGCGCCGTCGGCGAGACCCACCGAGATGATCTTCGCCGCGTCGATCGCGCTGCCGCCGCCGAAGCTCACGATTGCCCGAGCGCCGGCCAACCCGATGTCTTCGGATCCCGCGCGGACCTGTGTCATCGGCGCGTGCTGTCCGACCGTGACTGTGGCCACCGCTGAGATCGAGAGCCGGTCGAGCGAAGACAGCAGCGACCGCGTCGTGACGATGGCGACCCGTGGGGCTTCCAGGCGCTCCAACTCCGTCGAGAGCTGCGCGACCGAGCCGGCGCCCCAGTAGATGACGCTCGGATTGGAGTAGGTGAAGACGCCTGTCCTCCCCATTTCAGCTGGGGTCCCCGCGCGAAGCGCGGGAGTGGCGCAGCGCCGGAGGGGCTGGTGGCGTTGCCATACTTGGAGCATCAGCATTACTCACGGACAGCGCATTGTGCAGGCGGGCGAGTCGCTTGCCTCGGCCCGCGCGGCGATGATCCTCCTCCACGGACGTGGCGCGTCGGCGGAGGACATCGTGACCATCGCCGCGGAGGTGCAGCGGCCAGGCTGGGCCTACCTCGCCCCTCAAGCAGCGGGGAGCGCGTGGTACCCGAACCCATTCACGGCTCCGCTCGAGAGCAACGAGCCGTACCTATCCGCCGCGCTCGACATGGTCACGAACCTCGTCGCGCGAGTCGAGGAGCACGTTCCGGCGCAGCGCCTCGTCCTTCTTGGTTTCTCCCAGGGCGGGTGCCTGACCATCGAGTGGGCCGCCCGCAACACGCGCAGGTATGGCGCGGTGGTGGGGCTCAGCGCGGGACTGATCGGACCCGACAGCACGCCGCGCGATTACGCGCGCAGCTTCGACGGCACTCCGGTGTTTCTCGGCTGCAGCGACGTCGATCCGTACATCGGCAAGGACCGCGTGATCGAAGCCTCTGAGGTTTTCGAGCGCATGGGCGCTGACGTGATGCTGCGCCTTTACGCAGGCATGGCCCACACCGTCAGCGGCGAGGAGATCGCCGAGGTGCGCGCGCTGGTCGAGTCGATCTAGCTTCTCCGCTCGACCGGCTGCTTCTCGTACACGGTCATGATCGCCGCCATATCCAGGTCTCCCGCCGTCTTCGCGGCGCGGTCGTACAGATCTTTGACTGCGTCGGTGATTGGTGTGCTTGCGCCGGCTTTGCGGTAGACCTCCATCGCCAGCCGCACGTCCTTCGCCGCATCGCGAAGCGCGAACGTGACCGGTTCATATATGTGATCGACATAACCGGCCCGGCGTGCAGCGAGCACCGGCGCGAATCGATTCAGAACCCAGAAAACGTCCTCGGTCTCGACCCCCGCCACCTGGCCCGCGGCCAGCAGCTCCGCCCCCAGCGCGCTGACTCCCGCGAGCATCGTGTTGGCGATGAGCTTCAGCTTTGCCGCAGCCTCGGGGTCTTTGATCCGACGCATCTCCCCGAGGGCATCGAGCACCGGGCGCGCTCGGTCGATCGCGTCGTCGTCGCCGGCGGCGTAGATGATTCCCTTGCCGCTCTCCATGGCCCCGATGCTGCCCGACACCGGGCACTCGACGAACTTCGCGCCCGCCCGCTCGATCGCCGGCTTCATCTCGGAGACGACCTCTGGGCCCGCAGTGCTCATCTCGATGAAGACCTGGTTTCGCGCTGCCCTGGCGGCGCCGCCGTCACCGAGATAGGCGGCCCGGACGGCGCCGCCGTCGGTGAGGATCGAAACCACGACGTCAGCCTCCTCCACTGCCTCCGCCGGCGTCGACGCGACCCTGCCGATCGCAAGTGCCTCGGCGCGCGATTTCGTGCGATTCCACAGGACGAGCTCGTGACCCGTCTCGTTCAGCCGCCTGGCGATCGCGCCGCCCATCTTCCCTGTTCCGAGAATCGCCACCCGCATCAGCTCTTCTCCTTCACGCGTTTTTCCCCTCCTCAATGATGGCCTTCGCCTCGAATAACGACAAGAAAACGTCCGGAACGCGCTTAAATACCGCAGATGAGTGTCGAGAACATCGTCGTCATCATCGTCGTCGGCCTGGTCGCCGGCTTCCTGGCGAGCCGGGTCGTCTTCGGCAAGGGCCGGGGATGGTTCTGGGACATCGTCATCGGCATCCTCGGCGCGGTCATCGGCAACTGGCTCGCCGGCCTGCTTCACTTCTCGATCGGGTTCGGCATCTTCGGCGAGATCGTGATCGCCTTCGCCGGCGCGGTGATCCTCCTCCTCATCTGGCGCGCCGTCTTCGGACGCAAGAAATAGCAGCCTGACACACTCAGCGCGAGCTTGCCGGGTTGAATCACGCCGATCTGGTCGCACTCCTTAAGGACGGAGTCTCAGAGCCGGGCGGTCGCTGGGCCGACCTCGGCGCTGGCGAAGGAAACTTCACGCGCGCGCTGGTCGATCTGCTCGGTCCGGAGGCTCACATCACCGCGGTCGACAGAGATGCGGGCGCCTTGCGCGCGATCGGTGGCGACATCGAGACCCGCGTCGCCGACTTCACGCGTCCCCTCGACCTGCATGACCTGGACGGTGTCGTGATGGCGAACTCGCTTCACTTCGTGCGCGACAAGCAGCCTGTCCTCGAGGCGGTGCGTCGGATGCTTCGACCCGGCGGGCGGCTGATCATCGTCGAGTACGGCACCGACCGCGGGAACCCGTGGGTCCCGCACCCGTTCACCTTCGAGCAGTGGGAAAAGATGGCGGCCCAGGCTGGCTTCAGAAGCACGAGGCTTCTGAAAACCATCCCGAGCCGCTGGCTGGGGAGCATGTACTCCGCAGTAAGCGAGAGCTAGAAGACCTGCGAGCGCGCTTCCGCCTGCCTCTCTTGCCGGCCGCGGTGCCGGCGCATCCAGCGCCGGATCATCACGCTTCGCCGGTCGTCGCCACGACCGCCGCCTCCGCCACCGGGATTGAAGCGCTTCGTGACGCCGTCGAGCTTCGCGCCCCACGTGACGAACTTCTTGAATCGCTCCTCCGCCTCCCGGGCGATCCCAATCCGCTGGCCGCGCGTCTCCTCGCGGAAGCGCGCGATGCGGCCGGCCGCGGCACCCTCCTTCTCCTCCGGGGTGGAGTCGAGTTTGGTCTCCGGCAGCGTGCCGATGACCACGATCTGGTCGTCCTCGACGACGACCTCTACCCCCGTGAACCAGCCGTCCGGGAGCCTTCCGGCAAACCAACCTTTGATCGAACCGAGTTCTTTATCATCCATGAATTACATGATTACACTGTAATAGATGGAATGTCAAGGAGAGCCATGGTCCTCCCCATTCATGGGGAGGTGGCCCGCAGGGCCGGAGGGGCTGACGGGCCTGCCGACAACCTCGCGTAAGCTCACTTTCACATGGGAATGATGCCGCCGGGCTCCCACGGGCCCGTGATCTGGTGGGGAGGGTGGGGACGCGGCCGGCGCAACGCCGAGACCGGCCCTGCGAACAGCGGCCTGACCGGCGACCCGACGCTCGAGCCGCCGCAGCAGCCGGAAGGTCCGAAGGACCTCCGCGGGCGCTGGGAGGGACTCAAGCAGGCCGTCATCGGTACGACCGCCGCGCTGCCCCAGGTCCTGAGCCTGGTCTGGGAGGCGAGCCGCCCGGTCACCATTGGCCTGTTCGTCACCACGGCCCTGGCCGGCATCATCCCGACCATCTCGGTCGGGCTGACCCTCATGCTCACCAACGCGGTCGTGGCGGGGATCAAGATCAACGCTTTCCACCAGCCGGACCACGTAAGGCTCTCCGACCTCGGCGTGCCGTGGCTGCCGGGCCCGACATTCACCGCGGTTGGCATGATCGTGTTCCTTGCCGTGCTGCAGCTCTTGATCTTCGCGATCAGCGCGCTGCTGAACACGCTGCGCAACATCTCGCAGCAGCTCCTGCAGAACTCTGTCTCGATGCGCATCCAGCTGATGGTCATGGAGAAGGCCGCTTCGCTCGACCTGCAGTTCTACGAGGACCCGGCGTCCTACGACCTGCTGCGGCGCGCCCAGAACGATTCCATCAACCGGCCGGTGCTGATGATCGCGACCGCGTTCGGCCTCCTCCAGACGCTGCTCACCCTGGCCACCATGATCGTGCTGCTGTTCGGGGTCAGCTGGATCCTCGCCGTGATCGTGATCATCTCGCCGATTCCCGCCTTCATCGCCGACACCCGCTACGGCTGGCGCGGTTACAACATCGCGCGCTGGGGCTCACGCCTGCTGCGCCGCATGAACTACATGGTCAACCTGGTCACGACGGACTCGTTCGCCAAGGAAGTGAAGCTCTTCGGCCTCGGCCATTACTTCATCGAGCGCTACCGCCTGATCGCCAGCGCCTTCTACGACAGCCAGCGCTCGCAGGTCGTGCGCCGCTACATGACCGGTTTCGCGCTCGGCAACCTCAGCACGATCGTGACCTCGCTCACCTATCTGTACATCGCCCTGCAGGCCGTGGCGGCCCGGCTGTCGCTGGGCGCCCTGACCGCGTACACGCAGGCCGCGGTGCAGGTGCAGAACTCGATCCAGAGCGTGCTCAGCGGTTTCTCGGGCATGTATGAGCACAACCTGTACCTGAACAACCTCGTCGAGCTGATGGCCAAGCAGCCCTCGATGCCGGTGGCGGCGGAGCCGGTGCCGGTGCCCCAGCCGCTCCGCGGGGAGATCCGCTTCGAGGACGTGAGCTTCGCCTACCCGGGTTCGGAAACCCTGGCCCTCGACAAGGTCTCCTTCACGGTGCAGGCGGGGGAGACGCTGGCTGTGGTAGGCCGGAACGGTGCGGGGAAGACCACGCTGTTCAAGCTCATCTGCCGCCTTTACGACCCGACCGAGGGCCGCATCCTGATCGACGGCATCGACCTCCGCGACTTCGAACCGGCCGAAGTACGGCGTCAGATCGGCGCCATGTTCCAGGACTATGTCGACTATCAGGCGACCGCGGCCGAGAACATCGGACTCGGCAACCTGCCGGACATCGGCAACCGCGACGCCGTGGTCAACGCCAGCAAGCAGGCGGGGTCGGATGAGCTCATCGCCAGGCTGCCGGCGGGCTACGACACCGCGCTCGGCAAGTGGTTCGACGCGGGGGTCAACCTCTCCGGCGGCGAGTGGCAGAAGGTCGCGCTGGCGCGGGCGTTCATGCGCGAGGACGCGAGGATCCTTCTCCTCGACGAACCGACGTCGGCCCTCGACGCGCAAGCCGAGTATGACCTGTTCGAGCGCCTGCGGTCGCTGACCCATGGCCGCACCGCCGTCTACATCTCGCACCGCTTCTCGACCGTTCGGCGCGCGGACCGCATCATCTTCCTCGAGCATGGCCGCCTCGTCGAGGAGGGCACGCATGAGGAGCTCATGCGCCTGAACGGCCGCTACGCGAAACTCTTCCGCATGCAGGCGGCCGCGTACACCGGCGAATACTCCGAGATTCTTCCGGAAGAAGTCGTCTCTTCCCAGTAAGTGAAGAAAGCGGAGGTCCTGGTAGGCCTCACGCTCGGAGTCGCGACGTTCGCCGTCTACATGATCGGCTCGAACCGTTCCTTCGGCTACGACGCCGCGGCGAGCTTCGCCAACTTCATCGCGACACCCTCGATCTGGGACGCGTTCGCGGTGCGGTCGGTGATCCCGACGATCCCCGTGAGCCAGGTCGCGACCAACGACCACGTGCTGTTCTCGCTGGTGAGCCACGCGATCTATTCGGTGACCGGCTCACGCAGCGAGGTGGTGTACCGCATGCTTCCGGCCCTGGCCGCCGGCGGAACGGTGGGCATCGCCACCAGCGCCCTGGCTCGCCGGTTCGGGCTGCTCGCGGGTGTATGCGCGGGGCTGTACATCGCGACCGACCCGCTCTTCGTCGACAACGGCCGCGACCTGCGCGGCTACAGCCTGGCGGCCTTTGGCTCCGTGCTCGCGACCCTGTTGCTGATGGGGAAGTGGACCAGGTGGCGGCTGGGCGCGTACGCGCTCGTGATGGGCCTGGCGATCGGCGCCCAGCTGTTCGCCGGCGTGGTGCTCTTGCTCCACGTCGCATGGATCGCCTCCCGGCGGTCAGGCCCAGAGCTGGTCCAGCTGGCGCCGGCGTGGATCGGCGCCCTGGTGATCGGGCTGGCGGCCAACGCGCCCATCTACGTCATCGAGCTCAGCCAGCACGGCCTCCCGCCGCCCCTGTTCTATCCCACTTTTCCTCGTGACCTGGTCCTGTTCCTGGTCGGGGCGCCTGTCCTGCTGCCGGTCGGGCTGTGGCTGGCGACCGTCGGCCTCGGTCTGTGGACGCAGCGGCGCGAGCCATGGCTGTGGGCATCGCTAGCGGTGCTCGCGGTTGTCGTGCTCGTGCTGTGGTTGGGGCTGCAGCCGGCGTTCCTCTACCCGCGCTTCTTCATCTTCCTGGTGCCCGCCGCTGCTTACCTGATGGCGGCTGCCATTGCGCGCTGGTGGGTGCTTGCGCCGGTGATCGCGCTGGGAGCGGCGGCTGCCGTCGTCGGGCAGGTGGCCGGCTATACCCAGGACCCGCTGGCGCTTCCGCAGGCGGCCGCGGCGGTGGAGCGCGTCCACGCGACGGGTGGCAGGGCGTGCGTGATCCACAGCGACGAGCAGATCCTGTCGGCGTACACGACCGACTTCACCGTGGTGACCCGCCCGGAGCAGTTGGCCGATTGCGACGTCGTCGTCGTGGTCAGCTGGGGTGTCGACCTGGGGCTGCGGGACATGGCCGCGCAGGAGTTCCCGCGCCTGACGACGCTGCAGGCCTACTACCCGGCGGTCGTTCTAGAGCGCTGAGTGGGCGCTGCAGGCGTGGATGCCGTGGGGGGTCATCTGGAGAACCCGCACGGCGCGGCCGCGCATGCGGTCGCAGCGCCAGCAGAAGACCACTGCGTCGATCCCCCCGGGCAAGATCCCCTTCAGCAGCACCTCGCGCTCTTTCTGGTGAAGCAGCCAACAGAGAATGAAGTGCATCAGGCCGGGCAACTGTAGCTCGATTTCCCCGACAAAACAAAGGAAACGCGGTTAAGAACGTGTGAATCAGCGCCCGGGGGCCGGGATTCGGTCGATCTTGGCCGCCAGCACGAAGTCGTTCTCGGTCAGCCCGCCGGCGGCGTGGGTCCACAGCCGGACCGTGAGTGAGCCATAGGTGAGGAGGAGGTCGGGATGGTGGCCCTCGGCTTCGGCGATCGCGGCGATGCGGTTGACCAGCTCGACGCCGGGCATGAAGCCCTTGAACTTGAAGGTCCTGGTCAGCTCGAGATGCCCGCCGGACTCGGTCACCGTCCAGCCCGGCAGCTCTGCCAGGAGCCCGTCGATCTCGGCGCGGGAGAGGGTGGGCGTATCGGGCGTGCAGACCTCGCAGTGACGCTCGGCCAGGGGCGTGGCCATCCTGCTGAGCATCGTACGTGGGTGGGTAGAATGAAACCTCCCATGGGGCGGCTAGCTCAGTGGGAGAGCGCTTGCCTCACACGCAAGAGGTCATTGGTTCAAACCCAATGCCGCCCACCAAGTAGCGGCCCCGTCGTCTAGCGGCCTAGGACGCAGCCCTCTCAAGGCTGAGATCGCGGGTTCGAATCCCGCCGGGGCTACCATCCCGGTATGCATAGCCGCGAACTTCGCGGGAAGCCACAACTCACTGAATTCCTGGCTGGTTATGGCGGTCCTCCCGCTATCGAGTACCGAGGAGGAAGCGTCAAGGTCATAGCGGCGATCGTCTATCGCGATGGCGTTGTTATCGAATGGCTGGTCGGCCCGGTGCCTGACCTATCGTTGACATCTGACATCGACCAGTTCAGCGACGAGCAATTGAGCAGCTCTTTCCCGCAGCTCAGCGACCAACCCGCCAGGCTCGAAAGCATCCGCCGATTCAAACGGCTGTCGGCTTTTTGGGAGAGCGCGACGCTCACCGATGATCTGGGGAGTCACTATCTGTGGGCTTCGGGAGACGCAGGATCTGCGGAGGGCCTTGGATACAAGGGCCACGAAGCCTTCAGCCCAAGTCCTCCTCTAGGAGCTCGGGAGTTAACAGTCCACGTGCACGACCTGGCTATCACGATCGCCCTCATCCGAATCTGATCGCGGGCATATCGGGACTGTCGGTTCGAATCCCGCCGGGGCTACTTCTCCCTGCCACGACCCGTGCCGCGAACTCACGTCGTTTTGAAAAGATCTCGACTCGAAGGGTAGGTTGATGAACATGAGCGGAATCGGAGTCACGGCGTTCGGCGTAATTGCCGTCACATTCATGATGGCGACATATGCGTTAGAGAGGCGGCATCGCGCCTTCGTGCTCGCTTTCGCAGTCGGATGTCTGCTGTCGAGCACGTACGGCTTCCTTGCGGGAGCATGGCCGTTTGGGGTGGTCGAGATTGTATGGGCGGGCGTCGCTCTACACCGATACGAAGGGAGGACCAAAGCCGAGAGTTCTTAGCATTTCGAGTTCACCCATCGCGCGCCGGCCTACTTCCTGCCTTGCCGGCACGCCCGTTCGACGTCTTTGGCGCCAAAAACGTCTATCACGAGCAATCAATACCCGTCTTTGGCGCCAAACAAGTCGAATCGCCCGGCCGCTGACCTTCCACTGCACTCACGGGAATAACGCGCTTGACCGAGTAATTCAACGCTTGTAGAATTACCCGCGGGCTAGACCCGACAGGAGGGCGTGAACGATGGCGACACGAATTAGGCGGCTGGCGCAGCCTGTGATAGCGGGCCTGGTGGTCCTCTTGGCGCTGCTGGGGCTCATCGGTACGGCGATCCGGGATCCGCATCCGCATGACCTGCGGGTCGGACTCGTCGGGCCGGCGCCTGCCATCCAGCAGATCACGAGCGCATTCGCAACCAACGCGCCGGGAGTGTTTGCGTTCACCTCGTACAGCTCCGAGGCCGACGCACGAGCGGCGATCGACTCGCGCGACATCGATGCGGCGCTTCTCCTCGGCCAGTCTCCACATCTCGTCGTCGCCGGCGCGGCAGGAGACGCGAACACCGGTGTCATCACATCGGCTTTCACAAACGTCTTCGAGGCCCAGGGGGCGAAGCTTGACGTCGAGGTGGTGCATCCATTCTTTGCCGGTGATGCGCATGGCCTCGTCCTGTTCTTCGTGGTGGTGGCCGTGATCATCTCTTCGCTGGTGGTCCAGGCCGTGCTCCTGGCGACGAGAGAAGTGAGCTTCGCCAATCGTCTGATAGTGGTTTTCGCCTTTGCGGTTCTTGCCGGACCCATCGCGATGGGGACCGCCGACTGGATCGCCGGCGACTACGGATCCGGACTTTGGTCCGCGATCGGCCTGCTGATGCTCGCCGCGGCGGCGGTGGGTGCGGTCGTAGCAGGGCTCGTGCGGCTGCTCGGCCGTCCCGGCTTTGGCCTTGCGGCGCTCGTCGTCGTGCTGCTCGACCTCGTGTCGTCGGGCGGCCCGGCTGGAAGCCAGTTCCTGCCCGATTTCTATCGATGGATGGCGCCCTGGATGCCCGCGGCTCAGCTGTACAGCGGCCTTCGCGGAGCCCTGTACTTCGATGGTTCAGGGGCGGGGAGCTCGATCGCTGTCCTGGCGGCCTGGCTCGCGAGCGGCCTTGTGCTGATGCTGGTCGGCGAGCTTGTCTTCTCCCGGACGCATCGCAGCGCTCTGGCGCCCCAGCCGGCCCACTAGAAGGATTGCCTCGCACTGGCCGGCGACCGGGGGCGGGCGGCACGGGGGAGAAGATCCTCACGGCCGCCCGCGCCAGCTTCGCCAGGGTTGGCTACGAGGGCGGGACGATTCGCGCGATCGCCGCCGACGCGGGCGTAGACCCGGCGCTGGTTCTCCACTACTTCGGTTCGAAGCAGGGCCTGTTTCGCGCCTCGGTCGACTTTCCCGTCGATCCTGCGGAGTTCATCCCAAAGCTACTGGCGCCAGGGCTGGACGGCCTGGGCGAACGGCTCGTCTATTTCTTCCTGGAGACGTGGGACTCGCCCGCCGGCCGCCCGTTGCTCGCCCTCATCCGCTCCGTGGTCGCGAGCGAAGAGGCCGCCTCGCTGATGCGCGAGTTCGTCGGGCGTGAGGTGATCGGTCGCATCGCCAGGACCCTGAAGGTCGACCAACCCCAGCTGCGCGCCAGCCTTGCCGCCAGCACCGTCATCGGCATGGCGATGCTGCGGTACGTGATCAAGCTCGAGCCGCTGGCGACCGCAAGGCCGGAAGTCGTCGCCGCCTGGCTCGGTCCGGCGGTCCAGCGCTACCTCGCCGACCCTGGTGTTACGTCCACGACAAGGCGCGGTAGAGTGCGCCCGGGGGAACGTCAGGATTGACCTCGGTATGGCGGGTGATATCGTTGCCCCGGATCCAGCGACTGGGTACTGGGGGAAAGACGATGAAGATACTGTCTGCGGCGGTGCGCCCACTGGTCGCGCTGTGGAGTCGGGAGCCGGTGGCGATCTCGGCGCTGGTGCTGGCGTTCGTCAACCTGCTGATCGTCTTCTCCGTGATCCACATGACCTACCAGCAGATCGGCGCGACCAACATGTTCCTGGCGGCGCTGCTGGGATTCCTGATTCGTGCAGCCGTCACGCCTGTCGCGAGCCCCAGGGACTCGGACGGCAACAGGCTCGTGCCGGTCGCGCCCTGGCAGCGCGTCACCGCCGAGCGTGAGAAAGAGAAAAGACCGGCGCGCGGCTGAACGGTCGAGTCGCTTGACGGCGATTCCTACGTGACGGTTTCGTCCCACACCTGCGCGTCCGCGCCGTCGGGATGGTCGTTCACGTAGTCGAACGGCTGGACGAGCTCGCGCAGCACCATCTCGTAATGGAAAGCGCCGGCCGCCGCGGCGTCGCCCGAGAACGAGTACGTCTTCGCCTCGCCGGGCCCGAGGTCTCCGCAATCGAAGGCGGACGCGTCGGTCGCGATGACGCAGCCGCCGAGGTCGATCATCTTATGGCGCTCGTACCAGCGGTCGGCGGTCCGGAAGACCAGGCCGAGGTGGGGGATGGCAGGACCCGTATTCGTGACCTTGACCACGAGCTGGGCCGCCGAGCCCGCCGTGACCTCGTGGCTGGCGACGGCGTCGACGGAGGCGGTGAAGGGAACCGGGTTCGAGCAGAGGCCCGCGGTCACCAGCGCTGCGACGAGGCCACCAAACTTAATCAACGTCGTCGATCCTTAACCCAGCGCTAAACGCCCAGGCGGTATTCTGGGCGACTTGCGCCGCAAGGGGACGCCCGTAACGCGTCCATACCTATGTTCGTTTCAACCTGTTATGAGGAACGGGGTAGTGATCCTCCTGTGCCTGGCCGCCATCGCAGGCTGCACCGCGAACGGCCCCCTCACGCCGCAGACGAGCCCGTCCGCGAAGCGGCAGACGCCCTCGCCGTCGCCCAGCCCGAGCCCGATCGAGAGCCCGACCCCGAGCCCGTCGCCGTCGCCCAGCGTCCAGCCGAGCCCGGTGGTCGTGCCCGCCTGGGCGGCCCTGCAGGGAAGCTGCGTCAGCGGGCCGGCGGCGCAGGAGGCGGTGCTTCAGCTCCAGGGCACGGCCAACCCGGTGCTGGCAGATGTCTCCAACGCCAAGGCCCCGCGCACCTTGTGCGGGATCAGCGGTGGCGCCTTCCAGCCGGAGCTTGTGACCCAGACGATGATCTCGTGGTATGCGACGCAGGGCAACCCGAGCGCCTCGGGAACCAGCGTGATCGCCGTGCTCGACCTCTTCACCGGCACGTCGACCGTGGCGGCCACCTGGTCGGGCGGCAGCTTCATGGACGGCCTGCACGCGTGGAGCCCCGACCGCGGCTTCCTCGCCTACGTCGCTTCGGACCAGGGCTCGGTCACCCTGCACCTGCTCAGCGGGGGAGGCGACCGCGTGGTCGCGACGATGGGCGCCGTGCCAGGCCGCGGCTCCAACCCGAACGAGGACGACTCCTACCTCGCCTTCTCGCCCGACGGCGCCTACTTTGCACTGGTCCAGACCTTCACCAGCTCGGGGGACCAGCTCCAGGTGCGGCGGACGATCGACGGCAGCCTGGCCTTCAGCCTGTCCAGGGGCACGATGGCGACCTGGGGCAGCATCGGGAGCCGGCTCTACTACCGCATGCCGAGCTCGGGTGTCATCCAGGTCTGGGACTCCAGCGTGGGCGTGTCCCAGGCGTTAGGCCAGCAGCTCGCGTGGATCCGTCCGCGCGCTGACGCCGGCGACGACAACCTTGCGTTCACTGTCCGGGATTCGACCGGCACCCCGCATGTCTGGCTGTACGGTCACGGCGGCCGTTCCGGCGGGCAGCTGCCCAACGTCAGGTCGTCGCCCGCCTGGCTCAACACCACGACCTTCTTCGATGTCGAGGAAGCCGTCTGCTCGACCAACTGCGGCCTCGGGCCGGCGTGGCAGCCTGACGGCAAGACGTTCACGTACGACATCTCCGCGCAAGCGGAGACGAGCTCCAAGATCAGCCAGGTGTATGGCGCGTGGCCTCGCCCTGGCCAAACATGACAATCGGGCGTTGGCTGGTGCGATCATGACGCCGACCGAGATGGAGCAGATCACCAAGCCCGCTGAGGGGGCGGACTTGCAGCCGGCACCCACGTACATGCCCGCGCCGGAAAGGCCGCGACCGCCCTCGCGATCCGGGTGGCGGACGAGGTTCCAGCGCAACGAGCGGCGCTGGTGGACGGTCGCGCTCGCGGCCACCCTTCTCGTGACCATCGTGGGGATCGGGCTGCTCTACGCGGACGACGCGAGCAACCAGGCCGCCGTCCGCTCCCTGACCACCCAGAACGAGTCGCTGAGCGGCCGGAACCAGATCCTGCTGGACCAGCTGAAGACCACCCAGACCAACCTGACCGCCACCCTCGGCGAGCTGGCCAAAACCAAAGCCGCGCTGGAGCATCCACAGCTGACCATCTGGAACTATCCCCAGCAGCTAAAGGGACCTAGCTGGTACCTCGCCGGAGGTATCCCTGACACGTTCACCTACCACCTCCAGGCGACATCCACTGGTCCGATGTCGGTCAGCATCCTCACTCTGGAGCAGTGGGCCAAGGCGATCGCGTGCGTTGACTCCGGAAGCTATTACACGAACTACTGCATGCATCACTCAGGGTCGGTGATCGGCTGGCTCAACGTGACTAGCGTTAGCTACGACTTTCACCTGGCGGAGGGGTGCGCCGACTACCTGGCGGTATTCACCGCCGCGTCACCCGTGACAGTCACTCCGAACGTGAGCGTCACGTACAACCCGGCGACCTCTTCGACCGGCTCCTGCGCCTAGCTTCCAATCAAGCATCTGAGCTAAGAGGGATCAAACCGGCCCAAAGTTAGGTTATCCTACTTTGGATGGTAGGTTTGCCAGCAAATTTGATTAGGAGCGCCTAGGCGGTGGTCGAGCAGCTCGAGCCCCGAAGCACCTTCACCCGATCCCAGCAGGATTACCTGAAAGCCCTCTATCTCCTGGGCGGTGGAGACAGTCCCGTACCGACCCGAGAGCTCGCCCAACGCCTCGGCATCTCGTCGCCGAGCGTCAGCGAGATGGTCAACCGTCTCTCGTCGCAGGGGTTGGTCGAGCACGACCGCTACCGCGGCCAGCAGCTCACCCGGGAGGGGCGCAAGGTCGCGCTCGAGCTGGTCCGCCACCACCGCCTGCTCGAGATGTTCCTGGTCCAGGTCCTCGGCTACAGCCTGGACGAGGTGCACGAAGAGGCGGAGCGCCTCGAGCACGTCATCTCGGAGCGCATGGAGCAGCGGATCTTCGACCTCCTGGGCCGGCCCGAGCTCGACCCGCACGGCCACGCCATCCCCACGCTCACCGGCAAGGTCAGGCCGGTCAGCAACCGCCCGCTGAGCGAGTGCAGGGCGGGGGAGAAGGTCGTCGTGCAGGGCGTGTCCGACGACGATCCCGGCAAGCTGCGCGAGCTCGAGCGGCGGGGTCTGCTGCCCGGGACCAGGCTTGCGGTCCTGGCGACCAGCAAGTTCGAGGGTCCGATCGAGGTCAGGCTCAGGGGCCGCCGCGAGAGCGTCCCGCTGGGCCTGGCCCGCGCCATCTTCGTCACCGAGGCTCACTAGTTGGCCCAGGTCGTCAAGGCGGTCGTCAGCCAGCCCATGGTGGTCGGCGTGGAGGGCGCCCTGCCGGGCGAGCTCCGAGTCCTCAAGGCCGCCGAGCGCTCGCTGAACGGCCAGCGCCGGGGCGCGCGGGCCGTGCTGCCGTTCCTCGGCCCCGCGTTCATTGCCGCGGTCGCGTACGTCGACCCGGGCAACTTCGCCACCAACATGGCCGGCGGCGCCCAGTACGGCTACATGCTGCTGTGGGTCGTCCTGGCCGCCAACCTGATGGCGATGCTCATCCAGTCGATGAGCGCCAAGCTGGGCATCGCCACGGGCCTGAGCCTGCCGGAAGTGTGCCGCGATCGCTTCCCAAGACCGCTCGTCATATTCCTGTGGATCCAGGCCGAGCTGATCGCGATGGCGACCGACCTTGCGGAGTTCGTCGGCGCCGCGCTGGGCATCTACCTGGTCTTCGGCATCCCGCTCTTCATCTCAGGACTGCTCACGGGCGTCCTGGCGTTCGGCATCCTCGGCCTCCAGGCCTGGGGCTTCCGTCGCCTCGAGGCGACGATCAGCAGCCTGGTCGGGGTGATCGTGATCGCGTTCGGGCTGGAGGTGTTCCGGAGCAACGCGTCCTGGGGTTCGGTCGCGGCGTCGACCTTCGTGCCGCACCTCGACGGAAGCGCTTCGATCCTCCTCGCGGCGGGCATCCTCGGCGCGACCGTCATGCCGCACGTCATCTACCTCCATTCGGCCCTGACCCAGAAGCGAATCGTGGGCGCGAACCCGGAGGCGAAGCGAAAGATCTTCCACTTCGAGATGGTCGACGTGGTGATCGCGATGGGCATCGCGGGCCTGATCAACATCGCGATGCTGACCCTGGCGGCCGCGGTGTTCGGCTCCCGCGGACTTACCAACGCTGGGAGCGACCTCGGCCAGGTGTTTCACCTGCTGGACCAGTACCTCGGCGCGCACAGCGGAATCGTCTTCGGCATCGCGCTCCTGGCCTCAGGCGTGTCGTCGTCCTCGGTCGGGACTCTTGCGGGCCAGGTGGTGATGCAGGGCTTCATCCGCCGCCAGATCCCGGTCTTCCTGCGCCGGGCGATCACGATGGTGCCCGCGATGGTCCTGATCGCGAGTCACTTCGACCCGTCGCGCGCGCTGGTGCTCAGCCAGGTCCTGCTGTCGTTCGGTATCCCGTTCGCGATGATCCCGCTCGTCATGTTCACGCGCGACAGGAAGCTGATGGGGACGCTGGCCAACAGCCGGCTGACGAACTACGCCGCGTACGCCGTGGCCGCCATGATCATCGGCCTTAACATCTTCCTGCTCTACCAGACGCTGTTCGCGCGGTCCTAGCTGAAGCACTTCTGGCGCCAGGATCGGCCCCCTGCGTCAACGATGTGCTATCCCTCACGATAGCCAGGAGATGGCGACATGAAGCTCGGCGTCCAGCTCGGCTACTGGGGTTTTGGGCTGACGCCCGCCGACCAGCTGGAGCTGGCCCAGGCCGCCGAAAAGCTGGGCTACGACTCGGTCTGGACGGCCGAGGCATATGGCTCCGACGCCGCGACGGTGCTCGCGTGGCTCGCCGCAGGCACGAGCCGGATCAAGCTCGGCGCGGGGATCTTCCAGATCCCGGCACGAAGCGCGGCGATGACCGCCATGACCGCGGCGACGATCGACAACCTCTCTGGCGGCCGGCTGATCCTGGGCCTGGGCACATCAGGGCCGCAGGTCTCGGAAGGCTTTCACGGCGTCCGCTTCGCCCGGCAGCTGCAGCGGACACGCGAGTACGTCGCGGTGGTCCGCATGGCGCTGGCGCACGAGAAGGTGGAGTTCCACGGCGAAACCCTCGAGCTGCCGCTGCCGGACGGTCCGGGCAAGGCGCTGAAGCTCAGCATCCGGCCGGTCCAGCAACGCATCCCGATCTACCTGGCGGTCCTCGGGCCGAAGAATGTCGCGCTCGCCGGGGAGATCGCCGACGGCTGGCTGCCGGTCTTTTTCTCACCCGAGCACACGAAAGCGCTTCGCGTGCCCCTCGAAGAAGGCGCGGCGCGAGCCGAGCGGCCGCTCGACGACTTTCGGGTCTGTCCGACCGTCAACGTGATGATCGCCGACGATCTCGAGTCCGCGCGAAATGCGATGCGGCCGATGCTGGCTCTGTACGTCGGAGGGATGGGCTCACGCGAGCAGAACTTCTACAACCGCCTCGTCTCTTCGTATGGCTTCGAGCGCCAGGCGGCGGAGGTGCAGGAGCTGTACCTCGCGGGGAACAGGAACGACGCCATGTTCGCGCTCCCCGACGAGCTCATCGACCTGGTTTCCATCGTCGGACCGCGCGACAAGGCGAAGCAGAAGATCCGCGCATTCAAGGAGGCAGGCGTGGATACGCTGATCGTGTCGGGGATGGCGATCGACACCCCGTCACGCGTCGAGCAGCTGCGCCTCGTCGCCGAGCTCGCGAATGAGCTCGACTAGTCAACAGTCGGTCGGCGACCTCCTGTCTGGCGCGGCCATCTTCGAGGACAGACAGCTGCTCTGGATGCTGTATGGGCTCGTCGCCGTTGACGTCGCCATTGCCGCGTACCTGAGCTTTTTTCCATTGGACGCAGGCTTCCTCTATTTCATCGTTGGGATCATGTTCGGAGCGAGCGCCTTAATCGGGGTGGGGGCGGCACGGTTCAAGCGCCACTACAGCCCGGCCGGCATCCTCTGGTTCTTGGCCACGATTGGGGCTTTCCAGGCCTGGAACGTCGTTGTCATGTGGGTCAGCCTCCTGACCCGCTGGTGGGCTCACAACCAGCCCGGCTATCACGTCGCCGCGGGTGCCGCCATCGGGCTCATCCCGCTGCTTGTCGGGGTCTGGCTGCTTGCACGGAAGCTGCGCAGGACGCCCTAACACCAGCGGACAATCCATGGTGGAAAGTACTTGCCAAATTGGAAAGTTTGACCTAAGATGACGTTGTGCCTGAGTCGCTGCGGCTGACCGCCGAGGAAGCTCGCGCCGCCATCGATGAGGCCGGGATGCGAGCGGCGCAAGTCCGACGGAACGATCGACAGCTGGGCTGGATGCTCGGGGCGGTTCTAGCGATAGACCTGGGCGTAGGCGTCGTGCTGAGCGTATCGCCGCGTCAGGGGACGACTCTGGCGGGCATGGCCGTGGCAGTGCTGCTCGCCGCTCTGCTCGTCACAGCGGTGGTCATCGCCCGGCGAATCCGCGCCTACAGCCGGACCGGACTCGTCTGGTTCTTGACGACTTACATCGCCTTTTACGTGTGGAACACCGTGGTCGTCCTGGTCAGTGTGGGGACGCGATTCTGGGCATCGAGCCAGAGCTACCACTTCGGGCTGAGCGTTGCGGTGGGGGCCCTCCCGCTCGTGGTCGGTGTGGTCGTTCTCACGCGGCGGACTTAGGTGAGCGTCGAGCCGCTCACACCCGAACAGGCTCGCGCCGCCATCGCTTCGGCGAGCATCGTCACGCGCTTCTGGGCGGTAGGCCAGCCCAGCTATCACTTCGGGCTGAGCGTCGCCCTGAGCGTCATCCCTCTGGCGATCGGTGCCTCGACATTCGGAAGGAGGCGGTGAGTCACCCACGTCACGACCTGGATGACCTGATGAGTCATCCTGTTCGCTACTCCATCATGGCGCTCCTTGCAGCCGCCGATCGCGCCGAGTTCAGCTTCGTTCGCGATCACGTCGAGGTCAGCGACTCGGTGCTCTCCAAGCAGATGACGGCACTCCAAGAAGCGGGATATGTGAAGGTGCACAAGGGCTATTTTCAGAACCGGCCCAGGACGTGGCTTTCCCTGACCCGGCAGGGCCGCCAGACGTTCGCTCGCCACCTGGCCGCGTTGCGCGAGATCGCATCATGAGCGCCAACCAGCCGCCTCCCCTCGTCGACTACAACCTGTTCGAGTCCGACGCGCCGCTGCGCGAGTCGCTGGAACGCGAGGGCGCGTCCTGGGCGCACGACCTGGTCCACGACCTCGGCTCGCTCGCCGGCATGCAGCAGGCCATCGACTGGGGCTTCGAGGCCAATGCCAACCCGCCGCAGCTGCGCACGCACAATCGGTTCGGCGACCGGATCGACGAGGTCGAGTTCCATCCCTCGTGGCACGAGCTGATGAAGGTCGCCATCGGCCACGGCCTTCACGCGCTGCCATGGCGCGAGCCACGGCCCGGGGCGCATGCGGCGCGGGCCGCCGCGTTTTACATCTGGTCCCAGGTCGAGGGCGGGCACGGCTGCCCGGTCTCGATGACGTACGCGGCGATCCCGACGTTACGCAAGACACCGAGCGTCGCGAGGCATTGGGAGCCGCTCGCCACGACGCTCGATTACGACCCGGGCCTTCGACCCGCGAGCACCAAGCAGGGCGTGCTCTTCGGCATGGCCATGACGGAGCGCCAGGGCGGCTCGGACGTGCGCGCCAACACGACGCGCGCGACACCGACCGGTACGGACGGCGAGCACCTGCTGAACGGCCAGAAGTGGTTCTGCTCCGCGCCGATGTGCGACGCGTTTCTCGTCCTCGCCCAGGCGCCCGGCGGCCTCTCGTGCTTCTTGCTGCCGCGCGTTCTGCCGGACGGAACTCGCAACGGGTTCCATATCCAGCGGCTCAAGGACAAGCTCGGCAACCGTTCCAACGCATCCTCGGAGATCGAGCTCGAAGATGCGTGGGCGGTGCTGGTCGGGGAAGAGGGCAAAGGGGTGCGGACGATCATCGAGATGGTCAACCACACTCGCCTCGACTGCGTCATCGGCTCGGCGTCGCTGATGCGCCAGGCGGTCGCGCAGGCGACTCATCACACCGCGCACCGCAGCGCGTTCGGCAAGCTGCTGAGCGAACAGCCCCTGATGGTCAACGTCCTCGCCGACATCGCGCTCGAGTCGGAGGCGACCACGATTCTGATGATGCGGCTCGCCGGCGCGTTCGACCGCGCGGCGGATCCCGGCGAGGCACATTTCAAACGAATCGGTGTTGCCATCGCGAAGTTCTGGACCACCAAGCGCGCCATCGCGGTGGTGGCGGAAGCTCTCGAATGTCATGGCGGCAACGGCTACGTCGAGGAGTCGATCCTGCCCCGCCTCTATCGCGAGGCGCCCCTCAACTCGATCTGGGAGGGCTCCGGCAACGTCAACGCGCTCGATGTGCTGCGCGCCATGCAGCGCGAGCCCGAATCCGTTGCCGCGTACTTCGCCGAGGTCGAGCTGGCCCGTGGGATGGACTCGCGACTCGACCGCGCGACCGACGACCTTCGAGTGGAGATGTCGGGCCAAGGTGGAATCGAAGCGGGGGCTCGTCGTATGGTCGAGGAGATGGCAATCCTCCTCCAGGCCTCCCTCATGCTCCGCCACGGCGACGGGGCGGCCGCCTCGATCTTCTGCAACTCGAGGCTGGGCGGCTCGTGGGGACATACGTTCGGTACGCTTCCAGCTTCAAATGAGCTCAAATCGGTGATCGAGCGGCACCGGCCGCGTTTCTGATCGGAGGGATGATTCAAGAAACCGAGGAGATCACGCATGTCTGGCAGGGCTCATCTGTATCGCGAGTACCGCCAGGCGAGGTAATACTGGTTACCGACTTTGACGGTACCCTGGCCGAGGTCGTACCCGATCCCGCGGCGGCGCGAGCCCTGCCCGACGCGCTAGAGGCGCTGCAGGAGCTCATGACGCAGTTGGCGGACGTGATCGTCCTCAGCAGCAGGCCGCTCGCGCAGCTCGAGACTCTCGTGCCCATATCCGGCACCAGGCTGATCGGCGACAGCGGGCTGGCGATTCCGCGTCATGCCCAGAAGGAAGCGCTGGACCGCTTCAACGCGGACGCGAGCAGGATGCTCGAGCGGATCCCCGGCGCGTGGCTCGAGGTCAAGCCGGCCAGCACCGCGATCCACTTTCGCAACGCCGACACGAGCGGCGAGGAGATGCTCGCCCTGCTGCGGCCACTTCTCGACGGCGCACGCCTTGCCGCGGCGCTCGGCCGCAAGGTGGTCGAGGTCCACGCTCCGAAGGCGGGGAAGGGAAGCGCGCTCGCGGCGCTGCTGCCGGCGGTAGACCCTGGAGGCGTCGTTTGCTTCGGCGACGACGAGAACGACCGCTCGCTTTTCGAGTACGTGAGCGCGCTCGACCTCCCGCACATGGCGGTGGGCGTATGGTCGCCGGAAGCCCCGCCGGACCTGTTCGAGCGCTGCGACCTCGTGGTGCCAGGTCCCGAAGGAGCCACCAGGGTACTGCAGGAAATCGTGGAGTGGGCTAGGGCTTCGAGCTGACCCGCTCGGCGGCGGGCGTGACCAGGTCGCGCAGATCCTGGACCTGGTGGCTGATCCACCTGGCGATGTCGTTCGTGCGCACCACGTTCTTCGCGCCCTCGTTCATCCGGTGGCGCTCCTCGACCGGCATGGTCAGGCCCGTGTACATGGCCGCCGCGGTCGCCTCGACGTCGAACGGGTTGACGGAAAGCACATTGCCCCTCAACTCCTCGTGCGCGCCCGCGTTTTCGGAGAGCACGATCATGCCGTCGGTCTGGTTGACCAGCGCGCCCTCCTTGGCGACGAGGTTCAACCCGTCGTATACCGGATTCACCAGCAGGACGTCGAAGTTCTTCATCATCGCGATCGCCTTGCGCTCGCTTTCCGCGATCTCCAGGCGGATGGGCTGCCATGCGTCGGTGCCGAACTCGCTGTTGATTCGCCCCGCGGTCTGCCTGATCTGCCGCAGGTAGCGGCTGTAGGCGGCGACGTCCTGACGCGAAGGTTGCAGGAACGCCCAGAACTGCACCTGCCCGCGCAGGTCGGGGTGGTAGCGAAGCATCTTTTCGAACGCGATGAAGCCGCGGACGATGTTCTTCGACGGGTCGGTGCGGTCGATGCGTGCGATGAGCCGCGCCGGACGGAGCGCGGCCATCTCGTGTTCCTGCCGTTTGACTCCGCGCGAGGACGCCAGGCGCGTCGTCATCGGGACGTCGATCGAGATCGGATAGTGACGCGCGTAGACGATGCGGCCTCCCGCGACCACCGCCCGCTCGCGCTCGTCCACCTGCAGCCCCATGTTCTCCTCGCAGGTCAGCAGGAAGTTGCGCACGTCGAGGCTCGACTGGAAGCCGACGATGTCGCACGCCAGCAGCCCCTGGAGGATCGCGTCACGCATCTCCTTGGGCAGCACCTTCCAGTACTGAGGCGTGGCCCAGGGAACGTGCAGGAAGAACTGGATCACCGCGCCGGGCAGAGCCTCCCGGACGAAGCGCGGCACGAGGTAGAGCTGGTAGTCGTGCACCAGGACGAGCGGAGGCATGGAGGCTCCGCGGGCAAGGCCGATCACCCGCTCGGCCATCTGCCTGTTGACCTCGACGTAACCGTTGGTCCAGGCCTGGTGGATGCGGTCGTCGATGACCGGTTCGTTGCCCAGGTCCCACAGGTAGTGCTGGAGGAACCAAAGCACCGGGTTGGAGATGACCGAGTAGTACATCTCGTACTGCTCGCGAGTCGGCGTCGCATAGAAGAGCCGGCCCGTCGATTGCGCCAGCGGTACGACCAGCCCGCCCCAGTGCTTCGCGGCGAGAGCGCGCTCGGCGTCGCTGCGCGAGCACGCCACCCAGTCCGCGCCCAGTGCCTCGGCCAGCGTGAGCAGCCCGGTGATCACGCCGCCCGCGCCGCGCCTGAAAGTGCCGTCCGGCCGCGGCTCGTGCGGGCCGCGGTTCGAGACGAGGATCGGATAGTGACCAGGCAGCGTCCGCGCCACGTAGCTGCGGATCGAGCTGGCTCTAGCGTCCGTTGTCCGCTTCTCCCTCCCCATTCATGGGGAGGTCGGCCCGGCCCGCTTGCGGGCCCGGGCGGGTGGGGCTGACCAGAAGCCACCGGTCGATCGGGACGTCGCGCACCCGCACGCCAGACGCCCGAGAGACGGCGATCGCGAGAGCGGCCGTGCCGGGAATCGCGGGCGGCTCGCCGACACCCTTGGCGCCCAGCGGCCCGACCGGCGAGGGGACCTCGATCAGCCGCACGTCGATCTCCGGGACCTGGTCCGCCGCGGGGAGCTCGTAGTCGAGGAAGGAGGCCGTGCGCAGCTGTCCGTCGCCGTCATAGACGAGCTGCTCGCCAAGGGCCCGGCCGAGCGCCTGCGTGGCGCCGCCGTGGATCTGGCCTTCGACCTCGGGCGGGTTGATCGCGTGGCCGACGTCCTGGATCGCGGCGTAGCCGGTCAGCTGGAAGGCGCCGGTCTCGCGGTCGATGCGCACGCGCGCGATGTGCACCGTGAACATGGGGGAAGCGGCCTGCACCGCCGAACGGCCGGTTGCCTCGATCGGCTTGTGGCGGCCCATGAACTCGCGGCTCATCTTGACCAGCTGCGTGATCTCGACCGAGCGGCTCGGCGCCCCCTTCACCGCGACGCGCCCGTCGACGATCTCCAGGTCCTCCGGCGCCGCTTCGAGCTCCTCGGTGGCGATCTCCAGCAGCTGGCGCCGCGCTTCTCGCGCGGCCTCGTAAACCGCCCCGCCGACGCTGTAGGTGACCTGGCTGCCGCTCGAGGTGGTGCTGAAGGGAGCGGACGCGGTGTCGCCGACCTCGACCCTGACCGTGTCGGGGGAGACCCCGAACGCCTCGGCCGCGATCATGGCGAGCCCGGTCGCGGTGCCGCTGATGTCGGGGGATCCAACCGTCACCGAGACGGTGCCGTCCGGCTCGACGCGGCAGCCGGCCGCCGACGGCGTGCGCGCCCCGCCCCACGCGCCGAGGGCGATGCCGACCGCCTCGTCGTCGCCAAGCTCCGCCGTGTACAGCGGATGGAGCCTCGCCTCCTCGAGCACCTCGACGGACGCGATGCGCGGCCATCGGTCGCCTTCGGCGGTGGGGTCGCCCTCCCGCGAGACATTCCTCAGCCTCAGCTCGATCGGGTCCATCTCGAGCCGCGCAGCAAGCTCGTCCATCGCCGATTCGAGTGCGAAGTAGGCCTGCGTTGCGCCGGGAGCGCGGTAGGCGTCGGTCGGGGTCTTGTTGGTCGAGACCTCGAAACCGCGGAGGTCGAAGTTGGGGACGCGGTAGGTCCCGCCGAGGAAGTTCGCGGTCAGGCCCGCGTGCCAGCCTGCCGACGCGCCGTTGTCGTAGTGAAATCGAGCGCGCAGCGCGACCAGCGTTCCGTCGCGCTTCGCGCCCAGCTCGAGGTCGAACTGCGCCGCCGGCGCGGGGCGGCCGACGACGAACTCGTGCGAGCGGCCGAGGGCCAGGCGCACCGGCCGGCGCAGGCGAACCGCGAGCAGCGCCAGCAGCGGCTCGAGCAGCTCGATCTTGCCGCCGAAGCCGCCGCCCACGGGCATGCCGATCACGCGCACTTTGTGAGGCGGCAGGTCGAGGAGCCCCGCGACCGTGTCGCGGACGACGAACGGCCCCTGGGTGGACGACCACACCGTCAGGCCCCCGTCGGGCTCGGGCCGGACGACCGCCACGTGCGGCTCCATGAACGACTGGTGGGCGCCGGCGATCCGGTAAGTGCCATTCACGACGACGTCCGCCGCCTTCAAAGCGGCGTCGGTGTCGCCCCGCTCGAGGTGCGCCACTCCGGTGACGTTGCGCGGCCGCTCCTCGGGCGCTCCGTCGGCGGCGGCTGAGGCGCCGTGGAGCGACGCATCCTCCGCGTCAGCGGCCTCCACCTCGCCGAGCACGAGTGGGGCCTGTGCGCCCATGGCCGCGATGGGATCGACGACCGGCTGAGTCTCTTCGTACTCAACGTCGACCAGCGCCGCCGCGTCGGCGGCGGCGGATTCGCTTTCGGCGATCACCGCAACGACCGGCTGGCCGGCGTAGAAGACGCGGCCGACTGCGAGCGGAAGGTCCGGCCCCGCGCGCTCGACGCCTGGAAGATCGGCGCCGGTGACCACATCGACGACGCCGGGCACGGCACGCGCAGCCTCCGTCTCGATGCGCCGGATCCGCGCACTCGGAGCGTGCGAGAGCACGAGGTGGACGTGCAGCAGACCCACGAGCTCGAGGTCGGCCGTGAAACGGGTTGCCCCGGTGACCTTCTCGCCTCCTTCCTGTCGTCGCCGGCCTGTGGCGGGTACGCTCATCACCCGAAGATGCTACGCAGAGGGGTGGCTCGGCTGTTTTCCGCCCTGGCGGGGTTGCTCTTGGTCGCCTGCTCCACCGGGCCGCCGGCCGCGCCGCAGGCCACGGCGCTCGCGGCCCAGCAGGCCCTGCGATTTCCGATCCAGCATGACGTCAGCACGCTCGACCCCGCGATGATCGACAGCGAGGCCGAGGCGGCGATCGCCCAGAACGTCTTCGACGGGCTGCTGAAATTCGACAGCAACCTGAACATCTCGCCTGACATCGCGGCAGCTCTGCCCACCGCCTCTTCCGACGGCTTGACGTACACGTTCAAGCTCCGCCAGGACGTGACCTTCTCCAACGGCGACAGGCTCACGTCAAAGGACGTGCTGTATTCGTGGAACCGCGCCGCCGCAATGCAGGGCCCGTTCGCGATGAACCTGTCGGCGATCGCAGGCTATGACAAGGTCTCGACGAACCAGGTCTCGGGCGCTGCGCTCGAAGGCCTGCTCGAAAAGAGCGACCCCTCGGTCACGCTGAGCGGCCTCACCGCGCCCGACGATTACACCGTCGTCGCCAGGCTGACCGGCGCGGCCGGCTGGTTCGAGTCGGCGCTCGCACAGCCGGCGGCCGCCGGGATGATCGTCGACCAGAAGGTGGTCAAGCCCGACTTCAACAACTGGTGGAGCAAGCCCGCGACGCTGGTCGGCACCGGCGCCTTCAAGATGACCGCGCACACCGCAGACCAGTCGCTCGATTTCGGAGCCGTCGCCGATTGGTGGGGGCGGCCAAAGCCGACGCTGACCACGATCCATGTCGACGTCGTCAGCGACCCGACGGCAGCGCTCGCCACGTACGAGGCGGGGACGTTCGACCTCTACGGCTACGCCGCGTACGGTCCTGCCGCCGCCGACGTCGCCAGGGTCGAGGCCAAACCGGCGGAGAAGGAGCAGCTGGTGCTCGAGGTCAAGAACAAGACCTACTTCGTCAGCTTCAACATGGTCGCGGACGCGAAGCGGCAGGCGGGCGGGCCGTTCACTCTCGACCAGGGCAACATCTCGCACAACCTCCGGCTCGCCTTCAATCTCTCGATCGACAGGGCGAAGCTGGCCAAGGACCTGTGCTCTGACATCGCTTGCGTCCCGGCGACGGGCGGGCTCATCCCGAAGGGCCTCGCGGGTTACCTCGGCGACGGCTCGGACCCGCTCTCCGTGTTCGATCCCGTCAGGGCGCGAAGCCTGCGCCTGCTGGCCGACCCGGACGGGACAAAGAGCAAGGACCTGGTCTACACGTACGACCCGGAGAACCCATTCAACGAGCCGGCGGCCAAGCTGCTGCAAGTGCAGTGGCTCGACAACCTCGGGGTCTCGGTGAAGTTGCAGACCGTTCCGCACACCCGCTTCATCACCGAGCGGTTGAAGGGTAGCTATGTGCTGTCACGCGATGGTTGGGCGGCGGACTACAACCATCCGCAGGACTGGTTCGACAACCTGTACGGCGCGTCGGCCGGGTGTCCCGACGTGAGCTGCACGACCGGCTACGACACCAAGGCATATGACCAGCTGCTGACGAAGGCCGATGCCGAGCCTCTCCCCGGCGCGATCCCGGATTACAAAGCGCTGAGCCGCCAGCTGATCGACGACGTGGTCTACATCCCGCTCTTCTACACGGTCGACGCGTTCCTGTTCAAGCCGTACGTGCTCGGCGCCGGCTCGAACAACATGTTCGACTACTGGTGGAACCAGATCCAGATCACATCCCACTAGAAACGGGATTCCAGACCGCTGGATCCAACGAGGCGTAATCCGCGCACGAATTGCGCACCGCTGGGATGGCGGCCTCAAGGGGTCAACGCAACACCTCATTGAAAGCAGGCAAGGTTGCCTGGAGGAAGGAGGTGTCCGTGAAGCGAAGAAAGTACAGGTCGAGACAGAGGCCCCTTACAGAGGCAGAGATAGCCGAGTTGTGGAGGCGACGAGCGGCGGGTGAGACAGGGACCCGAATCGCTCGCCACATCGGCCGGTACCCGAAGTCAGTCCACGACTACATCCGTCGAGCAGGTGGGGTTCGACCTCCGCTACGAAAGCGGTCCCGAATTGCGCTCAGCTTGGAGGAGCGAGAGGAGATCTCTCGCGGTCTGGCAGCAGGGCATTCGTTGCGCTCGATTGGAATGCGCCTGGCCCGAGTGACGTCGACGGTCTCGCGCGAGGTAGCCCGCAACCAGGGGCGCCAGGGATATCGAGCCGGCAAGGCTGAGCAGGCCGCGCTGGCTCGGGGCAGGCGTCCCAAGCTGACCAAGCTGGCGATTTGCACCGAACTGCGGGCGGAGGTGGTGGCTCGCCTCGAGCTGAACTGGTCTCCGCAGCAGATCTCGCTGGCTCTTAAGGAGGAATATCCAGGCAAGCCTTCGATGCAGATTTCCCACGAAACCATCTACCTCTCGCTCTACGTTCAGGGACGAGGCTTGCTGCGCAAGGAGCTGGCCAAGCATCTACGCCGGCGGCACCAGATTCGACAACCCAAAAGTCGTGAGTCGACCAACCGTGGCGGACACATCAAAGACATGGTCATGATCAGCGAGCGCCCGGCTGAAGCTGAGGACAGGGCGGTCCCCGGTCATTGGGAGGGTGACCTTCTGCTCGGCACCCAGACCACTGCTATCGGCACTCTGGTGGAGCGAAGCACACGATTCGTGATGCTCTTCAAGCTCCCCTCAGGCATCAACGCCGAGAGCGCCCGGCTCGGCCTCACCCAGAAGATCGTCACCCTGCCCCAGAACCTGCGCCGCTCCTTGGCCTGGGACCAGGGCCGGGAGATGAAGCAGCACGTCCGCTTCACCATCGATACCGGGCTCCAGGTTTTCTTCTGTGACCCCGGCAAGCCGTGGCAACGTGGCAGTAACGAGAACACCAATGGATTGCTCCGCCAGTACTTCCCGAAGGGAAAGACCGTCGCCCACTACACCCAGGAACACCTGGACATGGTCGCCGCCCAGCTCAACGGGCGGCCTCGTGAAACCCTTGGCTGGAAGTCGCCAGCAAAGAGACTGGCTCAGTTCTTGGAAGAGTCGTCGTCAGCAGCGGGTGTTGCGCCCACCGCTTGAGACCACCATCCAACGGTGCGTTATCTAGAGCTGGCCGGGGAAGTGGCAGGCGGCGAACCGCCCGCTCTCCTTCATTTCCAGCGGCGGCTCGACCTCGGAGCAGATCTTCTGCGCGATCGGGCAGCGGGTGTGGAAGCGGCAGGCAGCAGGCGGATTGACCGGTGACGGGATCTCACCCTTCAGCAGGATGGGCCGGCGCGCCGCCTCGAGGTCTGGATCCGGCACCGGGACCGAGCTCTCGAGCACCTTCGTGTAGGGGTGCAGGGGCCTGTCGCGGATGGCGTCGCTCGGCCCGATCTCCACGATCTTGCCCAGGTACATGACCGCGATCCGGTCGCTGATGTGCCTGACGACCGAAAGGTCGTGTGCGATGAAGAGGAAGGTCAGCTGGAACTTGTCCTGCAGGTCCTCCATCAGGTTGACGATCTGGGCCTGGATCGACACGTCGAGGGCCGACACCGGCTCGTCCGCGACGATGAAAGTCGGGTTCAGGACCAGCGCGCGCGCGATGCCGATGCGCTGGCGCTGACCACCGGAGAACTCGTGCGGGTAGCGGTTCACGAAGTTCGGGTTGAGGCCCACCACGCGCATCACCTCCTGGACCCGCTGCTCGGCCTTGCGGCCCCGCGCGACTCCGAAGTTGCGCAGCGGCTCGGAGACGATGTCGCCCACGGTCATCCGCGGGTTGAGGGACGCGTAGGGGTCCTGGAAGATCATCTGGATCTGCTGTCGCGTCTTGCGCAGCTTTTCGCCGCGAACCTTCGTCAGGTCCGTGTCCTTGAAGTAGACATGGCCCGAAGTCGCCGGCTGCAGACGCACGATCACCCTGCCGAGCGTCGACTTGCCGCAGCCGGATTCCCCGACGAGTCCCAGCGTCTCGCCGGTCTCGATCGCCAGGCTGACTCCGTCCACCGCGTGCACGACGTTGCGGCTGAACAAGCCGCCGCCGGCGGGGAAGTACTTCACCACATCCTCGACCCTGACCAGGGGGGACTTCAGGGTCGGGTCGCTCGCCGGGGAGGGGGCTTGCTGCGCGCTCACGCTATCGCTTCGGGGTTGGCGACGTTCTTCATCAGCACCCAGCACCGCGCACGCTGGTTCGGATCGACCTCCACGAGCTCCGGCTCCTCGGTGAAGCAGCGGTCGACCCGAAACTTGCAGCGCGGGTGGAACTTGCAGCCGGGCGGCATCTTGCCGAGGTCAGGCGGCAGGCCCTTGATCGAGATGAGCCTCTCCTTGCCGACTTCATCCACCCGCGGCATCGAGCGCAGAAGCGACCACGTGTAAGGATGCTGCGGGTTCTTGAAGATCGCGCGCGTCGGGCCTTCTTCGACGACCCTGCCGGCGTACATGACGATCACGCGGTTGCACAGGCTCGCCACCAGCGCCATGTTGTGCGTGATCAGGATGACCGCCGCGCGCAGCTCTCTGCTGAGGTCGCGCAGCAGCTCGATGATCGACGCCTGCACGGTCACGTCCAGGGCGGTGGTCGGCTCGTCGGCGATGAGCAGCGATGGTTCGTTGGAGACGCCCATCGCGATCATGGCGCGCTGCCGCATGCCGCCCGAGAACTGGTGCGGGTAGTCGCGCACCCGGTCCTTCGCGGCGGGAATCCGGACGCGTTGAAGCATCGGGACGACTCGGTCCCGGGCTTGCTGGCGCGTGAACCGGGTGTGGGCGTCCATCGCCTCCTCGACCTGGAACCCGACGCGCAGCACCGGGTTGAGCGAGGTCATCGGGTCCTGGAAGATCATCGCGACCTCGTTGCCGCGAAACTCCCGGATCTCCTCATCGGTCATCTCGACGACGTCTTTCTCTCCGTACAGGATCCGTCCGCTCGTGATCTTCCCGGGGTCCGGGATGAGGCGGAGGATGGAGAGCGCGGTCATCGTCTTGCCCGAGCCCGACTCGCCCACGATGCCGACGATCTCGCCGCGGTCGATCTCGAAGTTGATCCCGTCCACGGCGGTCACCGTGCCGCCGGGCACGGCGAACTGAACCCGAAGGTCCTGCACGCGGAGGAGAGAAGCCAGGTCTAACGCCTCATCCGCGGGTCGAAGGCGTCGCGCAGACCGTCGCCCACCCAGTTGAAGGCCATGAGCGTGATCGAAAGGGCGATCGTCGGCGCGAGCACGATGTGTGGCGCGAAGTCCATCCCGTGATAGCCGTCGGCCGCCATCGCGCCCCACGACGGAGTTGGGGAGGGGAGGCCCAGGCCGAGGAAGCTGAGGAAGGCCTCGAACAGCACCGCGGCCGGGATGGCGAACGTGGCCTGGACGATGATCGGCCCGAGCGCGTTCGGAAAGATGTGCCGGAAGAGAAGCGCGAAGTCGCGAGCGCCTGACATCCGCGCAGCTTCGACAAACTCCCTTTCGCGCAGGGCAAGGGTCTGGCCGCGGACCAGGCGCGCCACGTCCATCCATCGCGTGAGCGAGAAGGCGATGATGATGACGAAGACGCCGCGCGGGATCAGGTGCAGGGCGTCCGAAAGGACGAAAACCAGGATCAGCGCTACGAGCAGGTCGGGGATGCCGTACCAGATGTTGATGAAGAAGGAGATGATCGTGTCCACCGTCCCCCGGTAAAAGCCCGCAAGCAGGCCCAGGGGAATGCCGATCAGGCTCACTATCATCGCGCTGCCGACGCCGACCTCGACGGTGATCAGCGCACCGCCCATGATCCGGCTCAAGATGTCGCGACCAGCCTGGTCGAGACCAAGCGGGTGGCCCAGGCTCGGGGGCTGGTATGTCGGACCGACCGCCTGCAGCCAGGTCGGGTAAGGCGTCCAGACGATGGAGATGGCGGCCGTGACGAACAGGATTCCGATTATCACCATGCCAACGAGCGCGAGCCGGTTGCGGCGGATCCTCCGCCACGCGTCGGTGAGCAGGGTTGCCTGCTCCGGCATCTCATAGGCGAGCTCGAGGTCGGGCTGAATGACGGGGGCTGCTTGCGCCATCAGTACCTGATCCTGGGGTCGAGCACCGGGTAGATCACGTCCACCGTCAGGTTGGCGAGCCCCACGAGGGCCGCGTAGAAGGTGAACACCCCGATCACGATGTTGTAGTCGCGGGCCAGGATGCTGGTGATGAACTCCTTGCCGAGGCCCGGGATGCCGAAGATGTTCTCGATCACGACCGACCCGGTGATGATCCCGGTCGTGAGCGGACCCAGGATCGTGACCACCGGGATGAGGGCGTTCCGGAGCGCGTGCCGGATGACCACCACGCGCGCCTTGAGACCCTTCGCCCAGGCCGTGCGGACGTAGTCGGTACGAATGGTTTCGAGCATGCTGGCGCGCGTGAGCCGGGCGACATAGCTCGCGTAGGGCAACCCGAGGGCAAGGGCCGGCACTTCGACTTGGGTCAGCGGGCTTGTAAACCCGGGCGAGTAGTAGATCGTGCCCTGGGTCCAGTCGTAAAGGTAATGGCCGAAGATTAGAAGCCCGAAGATCGCAAGCACAAAGCTCGGGATGCTGTAACCCACCACGGCCGCGCTGGACGCGACGTAGTCGACCCACGTGTTCTGCCTCAGCGCCGCGATGACGCCGAGGATCAGGCCCAGGCCAATCGTGACCAGGAGCGCGAAAAACCCGACCGTTGCGCTCACCGACGTCTCCCGGATGAGAAGCGGCGTGATCTTGACCCCGCGGTTCACGAGCGACTCGCCGAGGTCGCCGTGGAGGACTCCTTGCACCCAGTTGAAGTACTGCGTGTGCAGTGGGAGATCGAGGCCGTAGTGATGGAGCTCGGCTGCGAGAGTCTGGGGGCTCTGACGCGTCTCGTTCAGGAAGGCGTTGCCCGGGATCTGGTGCAGTAACAAGAAGACGATCGAGGAGACCAAGATGGTCGTGATTGCGATGAGGATGAGCCGCTGACCTACATAGAGGAGGGTTCCCCTCATCTGCTAAATCACTTCCCTACTTATCAGATTGACGAAAGGGGGTCCGTCGTAGCGGCGGACCCCCTAATTCTGTCGGTATCTACCGCCTAGTGCTGAAGGATCTTTACGTCGGACCAGTAGTTGTCGTATAGGGCGTTGCCGCCGGCACCGGTGATGTACGGGTGAACCAGATACTGCTGGATGCCGTAGACAAGGTTGCCGGTGACGGTGTTGTCGACCAGGATCTTGTTCATCGCCTTGTAGGTGTCGAGCGACTGGGAAAGCGGCTTGGCGTTGGCCTGCGTGGCCATCTGGTCGAGCTGCGGGTTCGAGTAGCACGCGCCACCTGACCCGGCGTCAGTGACGAACAGGAAGTCGAACCAGTCCTGCGGGTGATCGTAGTCAGCGCCCCAGCTGTGGCGGAAGATCGGATAGGTGCACTTGGTGCGGGCCCTGAAGAACGACGCGCGGTCCTGCGCCGTGCACTGCACGCTGACGTTGAGGTTTTGCTTCCACTGGGAGGCCAGGTTCTCGCACACGGCCTTGTTGAAGGCGCTGGTGTTGTAGGTGTAGACGAGGTTCTTCACCTTCGATCCCGAGGGGTCCCACTGCTGATAGAGCGACTGGGCCTTGGCTTTGTCGAATACCGCCCATGGGTCGGTGTTGTCGCCGAGGTAGCCCTTCAGGCCCTTGGTGATCACGCCACCTGTGGCCTTCACGCAAGCGGTGCCCTTGGAGCACGCGATGTCCACGAGCTGGTCGCGGTCGACCGCCAGGCTGAACGCTTCGCGGCCGAGCTTGCCGGCGTCACCTGCGAACGGGTTGGCCCCGGTGCAGTTCTTGGACGGCTTGCCTGCGCCCTCGCAGAAGTTGAAGCCGATCCACGTGGTTCGCGCCGCCGGCTGCAGCGTCAGCTGCTTCTTGAGCTGCGCGTCGGAGTTGTACCGGATGACGTCCTCGGGCGTAAGGTTCTGGTTGGCGAACCCGATGAGGCTGTAGCCGTTGGACTCGTACTTGGTCAGCTGCGCCTTCTGGTCGGCGACGATCTCGATGTGGACCTTGGTGAGGATCCCGGTCGAGCCGCCCCACCAGTTGGGCACTGGCGCGAAGTCGATCGACTGCTTGGGCGTGCGGGCCGTCATCTTGAACTGCCCGGTGCCAATCGCTGTGGCGGGGTCCGAAGCCCAGGCCGAGTCGTCCTCTTTTCCGGCCGCGGTGATCACCTTCTTGTCGACGACCCACGCCGTCCACAGGGCCGTCTCCGTGTACCAGTACCCTGCGGGAGCGGTGAGCGTTGCGGAGAAGCTGTAGTCGTCGATCTTCTTGAGGCCGGTCATGTCGTGGGCTTTGCCGTTCGAGACGTCGTCGTAGCCGGCGACCGGCTGAAAGACCGATGCGTAGTCGCCCTGGATCCGGGCGGCCCGGTTCCAGGTGAAGATGAAGTCGTCAGCCTTGACCGGGTCACCGTTCGAGAACTTGACGTTGTTCTTCAACTTGAAGGTGTAGGTCAGGCCGTCCGGCGAGATGGTTGGAGGCCCGGTGGCGATGTCGGGGACCTCGTTCAGCTGGTCGTCGAACTTGTAAAGGCCCGAATACGTATTGCGGAAGATGTCGATGTCGACGGCTGCCGACATGTGCGCTGGGTCCAGATCGCCGACGTCGTCGACCAGGGGGAAGCTCAGGGTCTGGTCCGAGGCCAGGTTCTGGCCGCCCCCTCCGCCGCCGCCCCCACAGGCCGCGACCATCGAAACTGCTCCCAACGCGAGGGCGAGGGAACGAAACACTGCGATTCGCGTCATGCCACCTCCTACAGAACACGGCTCGAGGAGGGCGCACTAATAGGTCCTGAGCCCTCCCCGAAATCCACCGCCCTCTTCCCGGGTGACCGGGGCGAGAGTGCGCCGGCGACGGATCTTTGCCACCTTCCGATGGCCCCGCTACTCCAGCATCATATTTGAGCTTTAGTTCACCGAAGTCAAGCTCGGGCGACAAATCAAGATCGGCGGGTGCTTGAATTGAGATCAGGATGAGGCGGACGGCGGCCTTTCTGTCGGCTGGCCTGCTGGGGGTGGTGGCGCTGCTCTCCGGCCTGGCCCTCGACTCCTACCTGCACGCCAAAGACCCGTCCCTGGCCCACCGCGAAGGCATTTTCACGCTCAGCAACCCTGGCCACGTCCTGCTGGGAATCGGGATCGGGCTGGTTGTGGTGGGGGTGGTCGGCGCCGCCTATACCACCCTGCCATTCGGCATCTGGATGCGCCGGGGCCTGCTGGCCGGCGCACTGGCCCTGATCGTGGTCTCAGGCGACATCGCGGGCTGGGCGGCATCGGTGCAGTTCTCGGGTTCGACAGCCACCACGGCCACTTCGCACAACCACAATGCCACAGCGCCGGCCCGCCAACCGACCGCGGCCGAGCTGGCGGCCGCGGCCAAGCTTGTCGCGGATACGAAGGCGGCCGTGTCGAGATATGTCGATCTCAAGATCGCCATCGCCTCCGGCTACCAACCCCTCGAGCCGCCGGACTTCCAGATCGTCCATTACGTCAACCCGAGCTACATGACCGACGCCGACATCCTGCGGCCGGACCACGTCCAATCGCTCATCTACTACAACGGCAAGCAGGGACCGATGCTGATCGGCGCCATGTACATCATGCCCAGGCGTGGCATGCCGGGCCCCGAGGTGGGTGGGCCGCTCACTGTTTGGCATCAGCACTCCAACATCTGCTTCGACAACACGACAGGCATGGCGGTTGCATTCGCGCACTCGGGTTTCTTCGACAACAACGACAAGAGCGGATCGTGTCCCCGCGGCAGCACCAACAAGACGACGCCGCTGATGCTGCACGTCTGGCTCATCGACAACCCGGGCGGACCTTTCGCGTCAGATATGGAGCCTCAGGTCCTGGGCACGACCGGCGCCATCAGCTAGTGCTTGGCGATCCGGATTCCAGTCCAGTCGTAGTCATACAGCGCGTTGCCACCGGCGCCTCTGACATATGGATGCACGAGGTACTGCTGCACTCCGTACAGCAACCCGCCGAAGACTGAGTCGTTGACGAGCATGAACCCGGCGACGCGGTAATCGCTCGCCCCGGCGCTCGCGGTCTTCGCGTCAGCTGCGGCCACAACCTTGTCGAGGTTGGGGTTCGAGTAGCACGAGCCGGATGACGGGGCGCCGGCCACGAACAGGTAGTCGAACCAGTCCTGTGGGTGGTCGTAGTCGGCGGCCCAGCTCTGACGGAACATCGGATATGCGCACGCGCCGTTGCGCTGGTCGAAGAACGTCTTGCGGTCCATGTCGACGCATCCGACCGTGACTTCGAGGTTCTTCTTCCACTGCGCGGCGAGGTTGTCGCACACGGCTTTGTTGAACGGGTTCGTGTCGTACGTGTAGGTGAGTCCCTTCACCTTCGACCCGTCGGGGTCCCAGGCCCGGTACTCGGTCTTCGCCGCGACGGCGTCGAAGTTCACGTTGTGGTCGGCGCCGTCGCCGAGATAACCCTGAAGCCCCTTGCTGATCGCGCCACCTGTTGCCTCGATGCACGTCGTCTGTTGGTTGCAGACGGCGTCGACCAGGACCTTGCGGTCGATCGCCTGGCTGAAGGCGTGACGGCCCGCCCGGCCGGCGTCGATGCCGGCAAACGGGCCTGAGCGCAGGTTGAATCCAACCCAGAACGTGGTTCCGATCGGAACGACCGTCATCTGAGTCTTCAGCTTCGCGTCAGACGTATAGCGCGTCGCGGCCACGGGCCCGAGAGCCTGGCGGCCGTAGCCGATCAGGCTGAAGACGCCCGACTCGTACTGCGTCACCTGGGCCGCGGCGTCGGGCATCACCTCGACGTGGACCCGCGTCAACGTGCCTGTGTTGCCGCCGTACCAGCCCGACACAGGCTCGAAGTCCATCGACTGGCCGGGCGTACGAGCGGTCATCCGGAAAGGTCCGCTCCCGACGAGCGTGTCGGGCTTGGTGAACCACACGCTGTCGCCGCCGGCCGCGATCACCTTCTGGTCGACGACCCAGAGGGGCCACAACCCGGTCTCGGTGACGAAGTAGCCCGACCGTTTGGTGAGCGTGACGTTGAGGGTGTAGTCGTCGACCTTGGCCAGGCCGCTCATCTGGCCCGTCTTTCCCGACGCGACGTCCTGGTAACCCGAGACCACGCCGAACAGTCCGGCGTAGTCGCCCTGCTTGGCGGCGGCGCGGTTCCAGCTGTAGATGAAGTCGTCGGCGCTGATCGCGTCCCCGTTGGAGAAGCGGCCGTCGTGGCGGAGGTGAAACGTGTAGACCAGCCCGTCCGCCGACACAGTCGGCTGGCCGGCCGCCAGGTCCGGGACCTCGCGAAGCTGCCGATCGAACCTGTACAGGCCCGAGAAGACGTTGCGCAGGATCTCCACGTCTGCGGGGCTCGAGATCAACGCCGGGTCGAGGTCGGCAGGGTCCTGAGCGATCGGAAAGCTGAGGATCTGTTCGGCGGCCAGCGGCTCGGGCGCGGGGCTGGGGGAGCCGGCGGGCCTCCCCACCAGGAGGACGAGCAACAACGCGATCAAGCCAACCGCCACCCCGGCGCTTGCGGGCAGGTAGTGACGAATCCGAATGCGGCGAGGTGTGGGTGCGGGCGCGGGTTCAGTCGCCAACCCGGGGAAGGCTACAGCCGCGCGACCTCCTCTTGTGCTAGAACCCATAGGGTCTTGTCAAGTCCTGGGGCCTCCGAGGGTGGGGTCGAAGTCGCGACCTGAGCGCCAGACGCCCCAGACGATGGCCAGGGCCTTGG
>Ga0207684_10000149_pt1 | contig 124487 bp, 113 predicted proteins | sample KBSK5501metaG_FD_184342 | JGI IMG/M metagenome (GOLD analysis project Ga0207684, IMG submission 184342) | Corn, switchgrass and miscanthus rhizosphere microbial communities from Kellogg Biological Station, Michigan, USA - KBS K5-50-1 metaG... | ecosystem: Host-associated > Plants > Roots >...
CGCCCGGCCGCTCGTGTGGCTCGCGATCGCGCTCGAGCTTGTTCACGGGACCGGATTCGACCTGTACTACACGACCCGCGGATACGTGAGCGTGCCCTTCTACATTGCCTTCGCCGCTTTGCACCTCGCAGCGGTCGTGATCGGCGTCGTGCTCCTGCGCCGTGGGCGCGAAGCGAGCGTCGTGCGCGCAGCTGCGGAGGCGCGATGACCGATCGGTTCGCGCTCGTGCGTACCGGGGAGGGCAGGCGCATCGCAGTGCCGGGGAACACGGTCCGCGTGCTGTTCGGCGGCGAGCAGACTGGCAACGCATACGCGCTGATCGAATTCGAGTTCGCGCCCGGCTTCGCTGTCCCCATTGGGCACTCGCACGAGCGCGAGGACGAGCTTGTCGTCGTGCTCGCCGGCGAGCTCGACGTCACCGTGGGTGAGCGGCGCGAGCGCCTTGGACCCGGCGACGCCCTCTTGAAGCCGCGCGGCACGCCGCACACGATGGCGAACAGCACCACGGGCCCGACGCGGTTCCTCGAGATCTCATCGCCTGCCGGGATGGAGCGGTACTTCGCCGACCTCGGTGCGCTTGTCGCCGGCGGGATGCCGCCCGAGCCGGCGCCGATCATCGCGCTCATGCAGCGCTACGGGATCACGCCTGCCACGCGCTGAGGTACGGTCAGGGGCCGCCAGAGCGGGTGGGTATCTCATCAACTCGTCAGCGTGCTCATCAAGAAAATTCCGACCTCAAGGGGCACCGCAATCGACTGTCGCGACCGACCGCACTCAACAATGCCGGTGGCTACCGTGGCAGGCCCTCTACCCATGAGTGGATATCGCCGGTCTCGATCACCCGGGTCAGCCGCAGTCCAGCGGCAGCGAAGAGCTGACCGAACTCGGCCTCGCTGCGATCGCGGCCGCCGTATACGGCCATTGCGTGCAGGTCGGCCAACCCATAGGGGGCAACCAGCGGGCCCGCCGGATGGACGAAGTCCAACGCCAGCACCTTGCCGTGCGGATGCATCGCATCGCGCACTTTTCCGAGCAGTTCGACGGCGCGATCATCTTCGAAGAGACGTAGCACCGTGCAGAGCACGAAGGCGTCACCCTCGGGTAGCTCATCCTTAAAGAAGTCACCGCCAACGAGCTTGAACCTGTTGCGTGCCACTGTTGGGATGCGGGATGTGTCGATGTTGGAGATCACTTCGGGGCGGTCAAAGTTGATCCCGATGGTCTCGGGATATCGCATGAGAAGTGCGACGAGGAAACCGCCGCCACCACCGCCGACATCGACCACCGTTCGCATCTTCGAGAAGTCGTAGGAAGCCGCCGCCCCGTCGAATGCATCGACGGTCGTCGCCATCGCGTCGTCGTACGCGCGTGCCGCGGCGGGGTTCCTGGCGAGGTATTCGTGGAAGCCCAAGCCGTGCGCCAGTTCGAAGGCCGGACGGCCCACCCGGATCGACTCTGCCAGGTTACCGAAGGCGGCCCAGGTGGCCGGGAAGACGCTCCAGCCAAGGATCATCTCTCGCGTCCCACTGCCGCTGACGAGGAGTTTGCCCGCAGGACCCATGGCGAAGCGGCCATCGTCGGATTCCCGGAAGATGCCCTCGCTGGCGAGAGCGCGCATCAGCCGCCGAAGGAGTCCGGCGTGGAGGCTGGCCGCAGCTGCCAGTTCCTCCGCGGACTTATCGCCCTCTGCTAGGTGATCGGCGACCCCCAATAACGCCGCGACGTAGATCGCTTGCGAGAGGCGGTACCGGCCAGCGGTCCTGAGCAGCTCTGCCGGGTCGATCTCAACCATGCCGAGATTCGGCCTCGATCCGGAGCCTCTCGCCTACGTAGACACGGGTCGTCGGTCGGAGCAGAGCCGGCAGCAGCGCAAGGGCGGCCTCAGGGCTTTCCGCGTCGACCGTGATGAATCCGCCGTGATCGCCGCTCTGGCAGTACCGGAAGAACTCGTGGCCGTTCAGCGCGGACGGCGCGTCGGGCGCTTGCCACGCCGCAGACATCTCCTCGCACTGACCGGGCTGGTGCACGTGGTGGAGGACGTAATACGCCACTTCAACTCCGTCCACCGATCATCGATGCGGCTTCATAAGATCGCCAAGGCCGCCTCCGGTCTCGCAGCGTCGACGAAAATGGACCCGCCATGTTCGCCACTGCGGCAGTAACAGAAGCACTCGCGTCCGGTGGCCAGTCGGGATGGCGTCTCGGGCACCGTCCAAGCCCGAGAGATCTCTGCGCACCCTCCGGGCCGGTGCACGTGATGGAGAAACGTACTCCGCCATTCACACCTCGTTTTCGTCGTCGCGAAGCCGACGTGCATTCGCGTCCTCGCACGACGCCGAGACGTTGGCAGTTCGACCTTGCGATTTCATTGCGGTCAAACGATTGAGTGATTCGACCGCGGACACCGGCTCTGGGCTGGAGATCCATCTTCTCGGCCGGTTCGCCGTGCGACGTGATGGACACGAGATACCCGGCACCGAGCTCGGCGGTCGTCTTGGGCGCACGCTCATCCGAATCCTGCTGACGCGGCGCGGCACGGTGGTGCCCGTCGATGTCCTCGCCGAGGCGTTGTGGCCGGATCGCCAGCCCGCCGACCCCGCGGCCAATGTCGCGGTCCTTCTCAGCAGGGTACGGCGGGCGCTGCACGATCCGAAGCTGATCTCCGCGGCCTCGGGTGGCTACATCTTCCCTTCCGGCGATCGCTGCGCTGTTGATGCCGAGCTCTTCCTCGACCACACCGAACGTGGCCGTGCGCATCACGGCTCACGACGCAGCGCGGATGCGCTGGGGGAGTACCGCGCCGCCCTCGCATCGTGGCGAGGCGAACCTCTCCCGGAAGACGTGTACGCGGAGTGGTCGCGCGAGTACCGGGACCGACTACTGCAGGCGTACATCGAGACGCTCGAAGGAGCCGCGAGCACCGCGCTGGACGTGGGCGATGCGAGGCTGGCCGAAACGCTCGCTGCGCGCGCCGTCGCCCGCGAGCCGCTGCGCGAGGTTGGACATCTCGTGCTGATGCGCGCGCTTGCTGTTTCGGGGAACCGCGCCGCCGCGCTTGCCGCGTTCGAGGCGCTGAAGTCGGTCTTGCACGAGGAGCTCGGGGTCGGGCCCTCGCCGGAGGCCGCGGCGATCCGCCAGCTGGTCGCCAGCGGCAGCCTTGGCGGACGAGGGCCGGAGCTCTCCCGACCCCGAGCACCGAAGCTCGTGGAGCGGGAGGTGGCGCCACTTGTGTTCGTCGGCCGGCAGGTGGAGCTCGACACGGTCGATCGCGCGCTCAGCGGCCGTGACCGCTCGGTCATCGTCGTGACGGGCGGCGGAGGCTCTGGCAAGTCCAGGCTTCTGATCGAAGCGGCAGCACGCACCCGCCTCCCGCTGATCGCGGCGCGGGGCTTTCGCCCGGAGCGCGAGAGGGCATGGGGTCTGGCGAGGACCTTGTTCCGCGAGGCCCTCTCGCTTGACCCCGATGCGGTGCGGGGCGTTCCCGATTCGGCCGCCCGCGCGCTTGTCGATCTCGTTCCGGAGATCGCTGAGCTTCGGCCGCTCTCAGGCGCTGTGATCGATGCCGAGAGCCGGCGCGCCTTGGTCCTCGAAGGAGGTGCTCGCCTCGTGTCGACCGCGCTCGCCGAGCGGGGCGTCATCGTCATTGATGACGTGCAGTGGGCCGACGCGAGCAGCTTGGAGCTCGTCGGACAGCTGATCCACCGAGGCGCGGTTCACCTAATCCTGGCGTACCGCTCGGAAGAGCTCGGTGAGGAACGCGTCGCAGCCGAGTTCGTCGCCGGGCTCATCGACGTCGCAACGGTCCGGAGGATCGAGCTCGGACCCTTGCCCGTGCAGGCGATCGCCGAGCTCATCGGGGACGAGGACACGGTTCGAACGATCGCCGAAGAGACGGACAGCACGCCGTTGGCGGTCACTGAGGTGCTGCGACTCCTGGAGGGCGAGGGGATCATCGAGGCCGGTCTGCGCGGCCGTTGGCGTACCGTCTCACCCGACGCCGCTCGACGAACCAGGCTGGTGGCCCGCGCGGGACAACGTGAGGCGGTCCGCACGCGTGTCGACCGGCTTCCGCTACGGTCCCGCACGGTCCTCCGCTTGCTTGCTCTCGTCGGTCGCGAAGTCCCGGCGACCGTGTTGGCCCGCGCGATCGGGACCGCACAGCGCGAGGTACTCGTCGCGCTTGACCTGCTCGCTCGGATCGACCTGGTCCGTGCCGGAGAACGAGGCTGGGCCGCGAGCCACGACGTGGTCGGTGAAGCGGTCGTCGAGAAACTGCGGCCGGACGAGCGAGCGCACCTGCACGCGTTGTTGGCCGAGGCGCTGTCACTCGAGCTGGACGAGCCGGCCACGATCGCACGCCACCAACTGCTTGCCGGTGATCGAGAACGCGCGGCTGCCTCGTTCGCGCGCGCGGCGCGTTCCAATCTCGAGCGCTTCGCGCACATCGAGGCCGAGCGTCTCGCCGCGGAAGGCCTGGCGTCCGAACCCGGCCGCGGGCCGCGAGCCGAGCTGCTCTCGGTGCGCGCGGAAGTCCGAGCTCGCTCCGGCGACCTAGCCGGAGCGAGGGAAGACCTGCGCGCGATCTTGACCTTGACCGATCCGGGTCCGGCTCGCTCGAGAGTGCTCACGCGACTGGCGAGGCTCGCGTCAGGGTCCGACGACTTCCGCCTGGCCGCGGATCTGGCCGAGCTCGCGCTCGCCGAGGCAGCGGACGATCAGCGCGCCCGGGCAGAGGCGCTCACGACGACGGCGATCGTCGCGATCAACCTCGATCAGCTGGAGCGGGCGGAGGCGTGCTTCGAGGAGGCGCTGCGGATTTTCGAGCGGTTGGGCGATGCGCACGGCGCAGCGGACATCCTGGACGGAAGGGCAATGGCGGCATGGGCCGCGGGGCGCATCTCCGAGGCTGCCGAGGCGATGGATCACGTCGCGAGGCTCTTCCGGGATGCCGGCGAGCTCATGCGGATGGGCTTTCCGCGCGCCTCGCGGGGGACGCTGCTGCACTGGATGGCGAGGTCGCAGGAGGGGCTCGCCGAGGTCGACGAAGCCTTAGAACTGGAACGGACGTTGGGCAACGTCGACGGCGAGTGCTACGCGCTCTGCAGCCGCAGCGGGATCTTGCTCGCGCTGTCGCGGACCTCCGATGCGCTGGCCGACGCCGCGGCCGCCGTCGCCCTCGCGCGCCGACTCGGGCATCGCGAGTGGATCGCCTACTCGCACTGGACGATGGGGCAAGCCGATTTGGCGATCGGCGAACTCGCCGGCGCCGAGCGGGCCTTCGCCGAGGGACTGGCGGCCGCGCAAAACATGCCGATCTTCGCCTCGTACAACGCCTCGGGCATGGCGGTCGCGTTGACCCGACGCGGCGACCTCGACGATGCCCGGCGTCACGCGCAGCGCGCGCTGGCCCTTGCGACTCCGCAGACGGTCTTCGAGGCCCGGCTGGCGGCGGCGGAGCTGGCGGTCGTGGCCAAGGACCCGGATGCCGAACGCATCATCCGCGAGGCCAGCCTGGCGGCGGAGCGGAGCGGTCATCTGATCAGCCTGCCGCGTCTCGGTGAACTGGCCGCGCGGTCATAGTCCCGGCGCAATCAAACCGCAAGGCGAGCCGCGGACGATGCCCCCGTGACACGGACCGCGCATTTCGAGCTCTCGAGCGCGGTGCCGTCCAACGTTGGAGGTGGCTGGACATGGAACGCGTCCTGAGCGTCGGCGGCGATGCCAACACCCTTGGCTCCTCACGCGCGCGCCAGGCCCTTTGGGCCGGGGTCATCGGCGCACCGCTCTTCGTGCTCGTCGGCTTCGTCGACGGCTTCATCCATCCCGACTACAACCCGGTGACCGACTTCTGGAGCGAGATGAGCCGCGGTCAGCTGGGGTGGCTCCAGACCGCCAACTTCCTCGTCGACGGCGCGCTGTTGCTCGCGTTCGCCGCCGGCATCCGCTGGGGAGCTCGTCGCGGTCCGGGGTCGGCGGCGGGCGCGGCCCTATTCGCTGTCATCGGGCTGGGCAACGTCGTGTCGGGCCTCTTTACGATCGACGCGCACACCAGCACCGTCCAGACACTCTCGGGGACGATCCACATGGCGGCGGCGCCACCGGTGTTCTTCGGGCTCGTCGCGACCTGCTTCGTCTTCGCGCGCCGTTTCCGGGGAGGTCTGCGGGCCTATTCGGTCGTGTCCGGGATCGTCCTGCTGCTCTCCATCTTCGCGTTCCTCGCGCTGGGCGCGCCACTCGATATCACCGGCATCCTTCAGCGGGTCGCTATCGTGGTCGGCTGGCAGTGGATTACGGTCCTTGCCGTCGCGCTTCGCGCAGAGCCCGTCACTACAAAGAGCTGAGGCCGCGGGTGCCGATAGAGCGCTCTGGTACGGTCGAGAACATGGCCTGACGGACCACGTGCTCTCAGTTCCGATGCTGGCCGAGCCGGGCACATGGTGTACGACCCGCCATGGTCTACGAGCTTTGATACTGCGATTCAGAGCAATGGTTTCGGCGATCTTGTGCTCAACAGCCGCAGAGCACCGCGCAGCACGCGCACTTAATGCTCTAGACCATTGCTCGTGCAGACGTTCGATTCGCATCCGAGTTTCCGAGTAAAATGCGGGTCTCGCCGAGGTAGCTCAGTTGGTAGAGCAATGGTCTGAAGAATCGCGAGCGATGCGATTTGCGAATTTGCTCCCGAACTCGCGACTGATACCCGAATTTCGACTCAGAACAACATGGTGTAAACGGTCAATAGTCTTGAAGTGCGGCGGGCAGGTCGCGCTCACCCAGCGATGCGACCGGCTATCTGATCCCGAGTCCGAACAAATCGCTACTCAGCTGGTCGTTGGTGGCTGGTACAAGACCTTCCGGATGTCCGGGTGAGGTGGCGGTGGTTCAATGTTCTCGCCCTTGTGCTGCTGCACGAGATGCGCGTTGTACGGCGCAACCAGGTCATCAATCGAGCGCGTTGGACCGACGGTGAAAGTGCATCGACAGCGCAGTTCGTATTCGCCCGCGGGCGACTTCGTCAGAACGCGGCCGCTCGTATACAGGTGTTCCAGTAGGCGCCGCAGCGGCGGTGCCACATTGGTCATCTTGGCGAGGTCGTCCAACATCTCCTTCGCGATGCGATCCACATTTTGATTCTGCTGGGCAGCGCCGTGTTAATCCAGAGCTCGGCTGGAGTTACGCTCGAGGAAGTCGCGATTCTCTCGAGGACTGGGCGAAACAATTGGGGCATGTCGACTGCCGATAGGGTACGAGACCCTATTGGTCACAGGGTCTTCCGAAGTCGGCTTTTACGTAAGCCCAATTCTGACGAGGATCACTCAATAGTCTGACGGACTTTGTCGCGCACATGGTCTAAGACCCGACATGGTTTCGGACTGACGCCGAGCCCAACGAACAGCAACAGTCTCACTCGATTCGTGCTCAGATCGTGGAGACCGCTGCGGTCTCGTTCACGTAGTTGCTTACACCATGGCGCCTTAGACCATTCGATTCGCCTGCGGAATTCCTAATAGAATTGAGGTCTCGCCGAGGTAGCTCAGTTGGTAGAGCAATGGTCTGAAGAACCATGTGTCGCCAGTTCAATTCTGGCCCTCGGCACAGAGTTAGTTTGCTAGGAAAAACGAGAAAGGCATGCGCCCGCGCTGACCCAGCCGGACGTGTGAACCAATGTGCGTCAACGGACGAGAACAACCAACTCGCTGGTGAAAGTGTCGCCGTCAATCTGGAATCCGTAGCAGCCCGGAGCAGCGAAGTAGACGTATCCTCCGGCGTTGCCCGGTACGACAAAGAACTTCTCGGGCTCAACAGGTCGTTGGTATTGACCAAACCCTGCGCGCGGCGAGCCACTCAACACACGCACTAGAACACGGCCCTGGATTCCGGGCTCCGCAATCCACAGGACCTTTGTGAACCTGAGGCCGGCGGTGTTGCCGACCGAAGACGCATCGGGAAGGTTCGCGAATGTGAGCACAGCTTGCTCGCGCGATCCGTCGGGTACGAACGCCGCTCGCACCGGTCCGTTTCCGAAGCCGACATATCCGTCCGGTCCTGGCTGGAACCCCTGGGCTCCTGGTATGGATGCCGCGTCGCGTCCGGTTGATGCTTGGCACGCTCCGGCAGGCACGCTGGTCGCGGTGGGCCGGCGGAGCCCCAGGGCTTGATCGGGCGTTGGGCTCGAACCGCCCGTGGGCGCGGGTCTCTCAATCGGTGTTTGAGACACAGGCGTCGCCGAACACGAGATGGTGATGACGAGTAGGACTGCGACTAGGCGCGCGTGCGTCATGACAGGGCGTCGCTCCGATCACAGGTACGGCTGGACTCATCGCAATCTTACTCGTGACACGTTGCTCAAGAATCATGTCGTCGCCAGTTCGATTCTGGCCCTCGGCACAGAGCCAGTTTGCTAGCGAATTCGAGAAAGGCATGCGCCCGCGCTGACCCAGCGCAGCATATGAACCAATGACCGATGGAATGAGTCCCGAGGACCGCGAACGGGCGGTCGCCGCTTTGAGGAAGCGTGGGCTGACGAAGGCTGAGCTGGAGAAGCGGCTGGAAGAGCATCGGAGCGACCGTCATTTCAAAGCTGCGACTCAGACCGCGTACTCGGGTGCGATCGAGCAGGCAGGAGTGATTCGGCGCCTGTTTTCAGAGCGGCTCGATGCGTACAAGTGGATCGCGGCGATTTCTACGGCGGCGCTCTTCTTCCTGGGACAGGCGCTTGGGTCGATAACTCGTCCCTTGCGATATGACGCCGGCGTGGCTGCGCTCATCGCGGAGGTGTGCTTCCTGTTGTCGGTGCTCGGCGCGGCCCTATACACCTTCATAGTCGATCGGCGGGCGTCGGCGTGGCACCGGGCGCTGTTTATTCGAACGTCTCACGTAATGATGTTGCTTGGCGGCATCGATGCCTCGGGTGAGGAACTGCGCGACGCAATTGAGCGCGACGACTTGAAGGCGGCGAACGCGTCCTTCTGGGAGATGTACGACGCGAAGAAGGAGCTTGGCCCTGCTACCGCGGAGGGTGGGTTGAAGGTGCCGCGCGAGGGGCGTCTAGCCGGATTCGCGTCGGCACTCTGCCTCGGGGGACTCGTGTTGGGTCTCATGGGGGCAGCCTTGTACGAATGGTCGATGGCTCTCTCAGTCACGGCATGAGCACGGACCCCGAGAAGCCGAAGCGCGGAGCGTCGAAGCGTCTGACCTTCGGCATGGGGCTGGAGCCCACAGGGAGCAGCCCACCCCTATTGACGCGGACCCAGATCGATGTCTTTTACGAGCTGTTCTATTCCGGGATGACCAGGGATATCGCACGCGAGATCGAGTGGCAGCGACTCAACCCGGAGAGTCGTGTCGGCAACATGTTGTGCGCGCTCGGGTTAGTCGTCTACACCGAGACGTTAGGTCGAGTGGCAATTCGGCAACTTGAGCGGAGGTACGAGCGGAGCCCAGGCGAGGCTTTTTGGGCGTTCTTCGGTAGGATGGCGGACGGCGAGTACGCGCGTTGGGCGAAGGACTGGCAGAGAGATCACAAGCCGCTCGACTTCTTCGATGCGCTACGCAACGGGCTTGCCCACGAGTATTTGCCGAAAGTGCGGACCAAGCTTTGGTTCTACTTCGGCGAGAAGTTCGGATTGGGGGTAGAGCCCGACTGGGATCTCGTGCTGAAAATGGAGGCATATCACCAAGACTTCTCGCTAGCTGCCGAGGCGCTGTTCAGGGAGCTGCGGACAACGTGTGTTGACGACAGGAGCCCGTCGACGTAGGTTTACGTCGTGAAATCCGAGGCCGTCTTGCTGCGACTCATAAAGAAGTACGGCATCCGGCGCGCGATGGTCCTGTACGGAGCTGCGGCCGTCGCGGGCCAGCGTGGATGGGATGCTTTGGTCGCGGACGACGCCTACACAAGGCAGGCGGTGTGGCTGTGGAAGCGTGACCTGGACGCCGCGAACATCGACCCGGCGGCGGTGGAGTGGAGCGGGCTTGATCGCAAGCTCGGGTCCGACGTCGGTCTTGGGCTGGAGATAGGCAAGGAGCGCATCCGGCAAAAGAAGGCCGCGCGTGATGCCCGCACCGTACGAGGTCGCGCCACCTAGCGCCCCAGCGGGTCAAGGGCTGTCGGCGCTAGCTGACCGGAACCCTTGACGCGTCGCAGCCCAGAACGCTTGTGAGGGGCCGACGCACGGCGCATGCCGGGCGGCGGGCCTCATTGTGTCGGTCGCACCGACTCGTTAACGGACGTTGACAAGAGCTCCAATGCAGGTCTAGCGTCGCAGGCGTGCGTAAACCGACGTTAACGAGGCCGGGAGGGCACGGAGCCTGTAACACAGTGCCCTCTCATACCGAACTGACATGACGCTCTCGCTGCTCGCGTCGGGGATCGACTCGCTCTATTGGTCAGTCGCGCTCGGGATCGCAGACGAACGGTTCGCCTGGTTCAAGGCGGCCCGAGACGGAGCGGCGGAACGAACGGAAGTGGTCGAGCTCGGCGGCTACAGCCTCACGGTCGAGCCACACGGAGCGGGGAAGTATCCGGTGCTACTCCGCTGCGCTGAATTCTCGGTTCAGCTGACCGACTCGGCGCACATCCCGACGGCGTTCGTACAGCTGCGTTCGGAGTTCATCCATCAGGTAGGTCCGCGCCAGGCTTTCGAGTTGTCGCGCGAGATCGTCGAGGCGCTGTGCCAGCGCCGCGGTGCGCCGGCGCGGGTGAGTCGACTCGACGTGTACGCGGACTTCGGGGGATGGACGCTCACGGACGACGACCGCCGCGGCCTGGTGACGGCGGCCAAGCTCTTTCCGGTCCTGCGGGCGGGAAGCGATGAGTACGAAACGATTCGCGTAGGTACGAGCCCGATGGTGCTCCGGCTGTACCGCAAGGACATTGAGCTTCGTATTCGCGGCGGTTTCGCTGATCGCTTCTGGTACGGGTACGAAGGTCCTGTCGTGCGTGTCGAGGCGCAGGCATCGTCGCAGAAGCTCCGCGCGCTCGGGATCGCGAGCGTCGACGACGCGTTGGGCTCGTACGGCGCGGTGTGGACATACGCGACCGGGGAGTTCTGCGTTCTGCGGACGGTCGGTCCCGGTCCGCGCGGCAACTGGCCCGTTACCGATGCGTGGCTGTCCGTGTGGGGTGTCGGCGCGCTGATGTTCCCGCAGTCGGACCTGGTTCCGCTGGTCAAGGCGGAGCGCGACGAGCAGCGGGTCGCGCGCGGTCTTCTCGGGTTCCTCGCGTCGTGGTCCGCGTTCGAGGGTGTGTTCGAGGCAGGCGCGGCGCTTGAAAGGCTGCGCGAACGTTACCCGCGGCTCGTGATTGGGGAGCGCAAGTCGTTCGCGGCAGAGGTCGTGCGGCGTCACGCGCGGCTGTCTCGCGCCGTTCGGGAGCGCAACGAGGTCGGATGATGACACTCGTAGACTCGGCGCGGGTCAGCGCGGGCGCATGGCGTGAAAGTCCATGCGTCCAGTCCGCACCTTTACAGCTTCATACGAGGACACGCGTGTGAGGCGGCCTGAGTTCCCGTTGGCGGAGGCAGTCGCCTGGTATCTCGAGGACATGCGAACGGAGATCGTGGAGACGACCTGGCACACGTACCGCTCGCACCTCGGCGCGTTCATCACCTGGCTACCGTCGGAGCAACGCACACTAGCGTCCCTTGAGCCGGAAACAGTCGAGCGGTTCGTGCGTCTTACAGCGAACGCGAACACCCGACGGAACAAAGTCATCGCGCATAAGAGCTTCGGCACGTATCTGGCGAAGAAGCGCATCTGGTACGCGGGCACCGACGACGCCCGGCAGTCGGTGCTGCGCGACGTGAAGGCTCCGCGGCCGTCGTCTCGCGGGATGCCGGGGTATACCGAACGCGAGCTCGTCACGATGGTTCACGCGGTCCGGACCGGTCCGAACGCGCATCGCAACGTGGCGGTTCTTTGGACGCTGCTTCACGGCTTCCGCGCGAAGGAGGTCCGGCTCCTACTCCTGCGCAACGTCGTGCTCCCGAAGTTCGGAGATCGCGGCGAGTTCATCATTGAGGCAGAGATCGGTACAAAGCGCGGCTCGAATGGCGTGCGTACGGTTCCGATGGAGCCTCTCGCGGTGGAGCCGGTGCGGGAGTACGTGAGACGAGCACGACCCCCATACGTAGGCGACGGAGACGAGCCCCTTTTCCTTACTGACGATGGCCGCGCGTTCTCCCGCGAAGGCTGGGCAGGTATGGCCCAGCGAATCCGCCGGCATTTGGCGGAGGAGGGAATCGCGTTCAAGCAACACCGGCTACGGTCCACCTGCGCGCGTCGACTACATGAAGCCGGCTATCCCGACTCCGCGATCATGGAGATCCTCGGCTGGAGCTCAATGGCGATGCTCCGCCGGTACTTGGGGAAGATTCCAGTGGCACAGCTCAAGCGATATCCGACGACGCTCGAGCGCGTATTCGGGCGAGCGGTATGAGTGCTCAGCTACGGTCGTCAGCCGGGTTTCCGCAGACGACGCCCTGCGTGCTCGCGAAGCTCACGCCACAGCCGCTTGTCGTAGGGCTCCTTGAATCCTTCTCTGCGGAATATCGCGTCGGTCCATGCATCGAGGTCGTCCGTAGGCATGTCGAGCATCTCAGCCTTGTCGTCTGGCTTCAGGCAGAAGCCGTAGATCACGCAGAGCTCGCCGAGCACGGTCTCTGCGAGGCTCTCGCCCTTGCGATAGACCATGGCGACATTCTCGCTCCACGGTGAAGCGAGGTCTGAGATCGGGCGAGGTGCCCTAGAGTGAACCAATGCCCGTCCGCTCAAACCAATGGCCGTCGAGTTTGTGTTCAGGCGGGAATCCCAAAACTCTTCGTCGATACGGCTGAAGAACCATGTGTCGCCAGTTCAATTCTGGCCCTCGGCACAGAGTTCCGCGAGCGACCTCGCCAGCGTCACGCGGGAACGCGGAACCAGAAGCGCGTGAGTCCATCGGCGGACTCGACGCCCACGCGTCCACCCCCGAGCTCGACGAGCTGCTTCACGATTGCGAGGCCAATGCCCGCGCCGCCATGCGCGCGGTCGCGCGACTTCTCAACGCGGTAGAAGCGCTCGAAGACATGCGGAAGATCGCGGGCGGGAATCCCGTCACCGCTGTTGCTCACACCGACCACCGATTCGCCGTCTAACGATTCCGCTGCGACCGTGACGTCACCGCCTTCGGGCGTGTAGCGCACGGCGTTCTGCAGGAGATTGGCCAGGACCTGGGCGAGATGGTCTGGATTCGCCCGCGCGGTGAGACTCGCGGGGATACGCACCGACAACGCGATGCGACGGCGCTCGAACGTGGGGAGCGCAAGCTCGACGGCCATCTCTATCGCCTGACGAAGGTCCACGGCCTCGATCGGGACTTCCCGCTCGCGGTCTCCCGTGGCGAGCGCGTCGAGCGAACGGGCGAGGCGGACCAGACGGTCGACCTCTTCTCGCAGTGACGAAAACGTGTCCTGCGATGGCGCGACGACGCCGTCTCGGAGCGCTTCGAGATACCCGAGGAGGTTCGTGAGCGGCGTCCGAAGCTCGTGCGCCGCGTTCGTGATGAATTCGGTTCGTATCCGCTCCTGCTCCTCGAGCCGCTCGGCCATTTGGTTGAAGGACGCAGCGAGCGACGCGATCTCCCGAGGACCCTCGGTCGGAACGCGCACGTCGCGGTCACCCGTGGCGACGCGGTGTGCGGCTGTGCTCATGGCGCTGAGCGGCGCCGCGAGCCACCGTGCGAGGAGGACCGCGAGGATCACGCTCCCGATCGCCGCGACCGCGACGGCGGCGAGGACGAATCCGGCGACGCTCTCGTCGAACATCGACCGTGCGTCTTCGACCGAGCTGCCGTGCTCGATCATCAGCTGCTCGAACGCGCCGGAAGCGAAGCCGAAAACGCCGAGCGCGATCACGCCGACCGCCGCTGCGGTGACCGCTAGCGACGCGAGCGCGATTCGTAGCGCCATCGTCCTCATCGAGACGGCATCGCGCGGTAACCTGCGCCGCGCACCGTCGCGACGTACCGAGGCTGCTCGGGATCGTCGCCGAGCTTCTCGCGAAGCCGCCCGACGAACACGTCGACCGTGCGATCGAGCGTTTCGTTCGCATCGTGCCCATAGAGCGCGTCAAGCAGGGCATCGCGCGACAAGACGCGACCCTCGGCTTCGGCGAGCGCGACCAGCAGACGCAGCTCGGCGGCGGTGAGAGCGATCACCTTGCCATCACGGCTCACCTCGTGCCGGTCGCGGTCGATCTCGAGATCCGCCAGCCGGAGCGGACCCCGCGCTCGGGGTGGTCGCGATCGGCGCAGCACGGCCTTTACCCGCACGACGAGCTCGGCTGGCGAGAACGGCTTGGGAAGGTAGTCGTCGGCCCCTTCGCTCAGACCGTGGATCCGATCGGCCACAGAGCCGCGCGCGGACAGCATCAGGATCGGTACATCCGACGTCTCGCGGACGCGACGCGCGACCGTCATCCCATCAAGCTCGGGCAGCATGAGATCCAGCACGATGAGGCGCGGCGGTCGTTCGCCGATCGCCGCGAGCGCGGCGCGACCGTCCGACGCGGTCACCACCGGGAAGCCCTCGCGCTCGAGGTAGGCGCGAACCAACTGCACGATCTTCGCATCGTCATCGACGACGAGGATCGGCCCCTGATCGGCTCCGTTGGAACCCTGCTGCACGGATGAAGTGTCCAGACCGATTGTGACGTTTCAGTGACGCCGCGTCATCGCGGTGTGATCGGCGTCCGACAGCCTCCCGCGTATTCGATCAAAAGGGAGGACCCACATGCGCCCCATCCACATTCTCACGATCCTCGCGCTGCTCGCGTTCTCGCTCGCGAACGGCGGACAGGCCCTCGCAGGTACACGTAGCTCCGGCTACTACGACCACCAGGTCATCGAGTACGAGGGCACCGTCGTGACGGCCGACTCGATCCAGGCGGCGCAATTGCTTGCGAAGGGCAACGTCGTCTACCACATCGTTGACCCCGCCACGGGGAAGCCGCCCGCCGTCCAATGCGCCGCGAACACCGCGGCGTTCCCGAACGACGCCACGGAGTGCAACGTTCTCAACTTCATCCCGGGTGAGATCGGCTACGCCGGTGGTGCGTGGAACCTGCAGATCTTCACCTGGAAGTCAGGCATGACGCCGACCGCGCTCACGAAGGATGACGACATCCTCGCGGCGCGGGACGCTGGCTTCGGCACGCTCACGATCACGAACATCCTGGTCCGCTGCCCAGTCGTCAACTTCTCGAACCTGCGCTAGGGGAGCATCCTTCGCGATATGCGGATCGCCCGCCGGCACCCCTGGCTTTCGGCACTCGTCGCGGTCGCGATCGGCGCGGCCGCGGCGGTGCCGTCCGTGAGCGCCGCGCCGAGCACCACGTCTGACGCACCCGCTCCCACAACGTCGGCGGTCGAGACGCTCCTCAAAGGCGAGCTGGTGCGGGTAACCGTCGCCGACTACGGCAACGGGATCGTACGCATCGTGCGGGTCGGCGATGATCGTTTCCTGCGTTTCGTGACGGTCACCTACGCGGCGCCGCACTACGGGCGGGATGCACCCCGGGATCGCCGCGCGGCCGAGTCGGCCGAGGGGAAGGCAGCATAGCGAGGCAGAGCGAGCTGCCGTGATCCTGGCCCTCGGCAGAGAGTGACAACGTCTGTTATCCATTGAAGAAGGTGGCATGGCCCGTGCGCGAGTACCGCAGCGTGCCGCAGAGGCGGTCCTCTGGTCGCTTCGCTGCGAGGCTGCTCGCCTTATCGGTCGTCGCGCTCACCGCGTGTTCCACCCTCCTTCCATCGCCCAGCGCTGAGCCGTCCGCGGTGGTCGCATCCGCGACCCCCAGCCCGACTCCGACTCCAACGCCGCGTCCGCTCACCGACGTCCGCTCCGTCGGCGTCTTCGGTTCGAGCGTCGCAGCGAGCGGAGATTTCAGCGGGCCGGGTAAGTCGTTGATCGCGCTGTTACAGGACCCGGTCGGCGACCAGAGCCTGAAGATCACCCTTCGCGAGCCCAATGCCGATGGCGAGACGTTTTCCGAATCGACCTGGCTGACGAGCGGCCCACGCTCCTTCAATCTCTCTCGCGCGAAGTTCGCCGTCGCGGACGTGAACTTCGACGGTAAGGACGATCTCGTCGCTCTCTTCGACGCCGGCGAGAATCGCTCGAAGCTCCTGGTGTTCAAATCGACGGGGACGGCATTCCTGCCGCCCGAGCAGTGGTGGATCGGCGAGAACTATCTGTGGAGCCGCGCCCGCTACATCATGGCCGGGAAGTTCGCCGCGAACGGCCACGACGCGGTCCTCGTCGCGTACCAGAACGAGAGCTTCGACATGCGCATCCATTACTTCGACTCGACCGGAACGGCGTTCACGTTCGGCGGGACGCAGGGCGTTTACGACTCCGCGCCGGAGCAGGTCGATCTCTCACGAGTGCGCTTCGCCGTCGGCCGCTTCACGCGAACCGCCGGCGCGCATCAGCTCGCCGCCTTGTACCAGTACCCGAATGCGCGCGTGCGCGTCAATCTGTTCGACCCGTCGCCGAACGGCTTCGTGCTCCAGGCCAAGGTGTACGAGACCGCCGAGGGTGAATACGACCTCGGCCGCGCGTCGATCGTCGCCGCGGATGTGACCGGCGACGGGAAGGACGACCTCGTCTCGCTGTACGCGGATCCCGATGGCAGCGCGCACGTCCACGTCTTCGACGCGGCGAATTCGTTCCAACCGTCGAACAGCTGGACCGGTTGGGCGACACTGCGTGCGGGCTCCACCTGCGCCGGCGGTACCGCCCTCGTCGTCGGTGACTGGAACGGCCGCCGCAAAGTCGACGCGCTCGCGCTCGCGCCGACCGATGGGATCCTGGCGCACACCGCGGTCCTGCGGAATCTCGGCACGTCGTTCAAGGTCACGGCGACGAGCGAAGAGACGCTGTGCCCGCGCTGGCCGCTCACCGGCCTGCCGCTCGGCGGCGGTTCTGCGACGAAGCGTCCGCTCTACGTGAAGGTCGACAACAACCCGACCGCCCGTCCTCACTACGGGATCAGCAAGGCCGATCAGGTCTACGAGTGGCTGGTGGAAGGCTTCACGACCCGGCTCGCCGCCGTGTTCCAGTCGCGCGATCCCGACGTGATCGGCTCGGTGCGCAGCGTGCGTATGACCGATCTCCCGGTCGTGCCGAGTCTCGGAGCCGCGCTCGTGTATTCGGGCGGCGGCCCCGAGGAGCTGATGACACTCCATTACGACGAGGTGGTCGCGCACCGATATGTCGATCTCAAGCCCGGATACGGCTGGGGTTATCGCGTCCCGTTCCGTCCCGCGCCGTACAACTACTTCACGACGTTCCGCGCAGTGCAAGACGCGATGACGAACGCGCCCGACGCGGACCAGCCGGCAAACGTGCCAGCCTGGGACTTCCTTCCACCTACGGTGTCGGATCCGCTCGCGGGCGGTTTCGCATCAAGCGTCCCCGCGACCACGATCTCGGTCCCGTATCGCGCGTTCTTCGGCGTCCGCTATCAATACCACGATGCGTCGCGGACCTACGCACGCTTCGACGACGGCGTGCGCGAGGTCGATGCCGCGAATGGCGAGGCGGTCGCCGCGAAGAACATTGTCGTCATCCTGACCGAGGTGCACTTCACGGAGGCGTTCGGGCTCGACCCCGCCGGCAATCCGAAGCTCGACATGGTCCTTACGGGCACCGGGCAGGGGATCGTGTTCCGTAACGGCCTTCGTGAGGAGGTCACCTGGACGCGACCGGACATCTTCGATGTCTTCACACTCCGCAACGCAGCAGGCGAAGCGGTTCGGCTCGCACCGGGGCAGACGTGGATCCACATCGTGCCGAAGGACTGGACAATCCCGAGCCAGTAGAGCGCGCGGAAGCCGCTCAGCCGATCTGAAAACTCTCCGCCAGGCGGATTCCCCGATGTTGGCCGTTGCGTGTGGCGTCCAAGCGGAGTCGCGCTGTAGAGATATTCGCGCCGACGGCGTCGATGGGGACCAGGTATGTGCGACGGTTCTGGGGGCAATACACGCCGAACGCCTCGATCTGTCCCTGGTAGGGGATCCCCTGCGGACGGCGCGCGTCCGCATTGCAAACCCGAAAGCTAATGAAGCCGTTCCTGAGGAGCCCGGTCTTGCACTGGACCCGCACGATCGTTCCATCGCCGTTATCGATGGCGAGGTCATAACGCAGTCCAGTCGACAGCGGACGCAACACGCGCTTTCGTGTGCGCATGAGAGCCGTGGCAACCTCGAATTCGGTCAGATCGCCGACAGAAGTGGTGTCTTTCATCTTTCCCGTCTAGCCTGAAATCGACACTTGGTCATCGGACGAGCCTTGACAGCGTCCTTCGAGCGACCGTCACAAATAGCATATTACAACTAGTGGCGGATGAGAGAATGTTGAAACGTCTGACCGTCGACGAGATAGCGAAGCAGCTGGCGCGACATCCAGAGTTAGTGCGCCGTTGGCTACGAGAAGGGCGCCTTCGTGGCGAGCGCATCGGATGGAGTTGGACGATCACTCCCGCAGAACTCGAACGTTTCAAGCGAGCGGCGCCGGAGCGGAGGCGCCGCTGACGATATAATTCTCGTCAGTCAGACGTCTCGCGGAAGTGGCGCAGTGGTAGCGCATCTCCTTGCCAAGGAGAGGGTCGCGGGTTCGAATCCCGTCTTCCGCTCTGAAAGCAGCGCACCCGCGACGTGTAGATCTGAACGTACGCGCGGCTCTCAGGAACGGGCGCCATCCTTCCCGAGGTGCGAGCTCGCGGATCGTCCCAGCTCGGGCTCGGTGCGGGCCCTCGGGCTCGTCTACCTCCTTGGCTAACCGTCGCCGCCGGCTTTGCAAGCCGATCTTGCCGGTATCGACGGCGGTGCTCGACACGAGGTCGAGCGGACGGGACTTGCCTGCGTCGTCGAACAAGCGGGTGCCGTCGGCCGCCGCTAGTTAGGGGACCAGGATCACGCGGTACTCGTCGATCAGGTCGAGCCGCGCGAGCGACCGCCAGAAGCTGATGCCGCCGCTGACGAGGATGTAACGGTCGCCGCCTCGCCTGAGCTTGTCGACTTCCTCGGCGAGGTCGCCGCTGGCGATCGTGGTGTTAGCCCAGTCAGCGGTCTTGAGCGTGCGGGAGAACACCACCTTGCGCGCGGCGTCTTGAATAGGTCGGCCCATGGATGGTCGCTAGGGGGCCGCATGGACTCGGCCAGGTGCTGGTAGTGAACCCGGCCCATGATGTGCCTGTCCGCGCCCGATTCGAAATCGTTCGTAAAGGCGCTCGAAGCGGGATCGTCGGGCAGGTCGCGGCAGAACTTGCGGAATTCCGTGTCCTCTGTGGGACGAGGCCATCGAGCGAGTAGTCGAAGATTCGCGCCATCACCTTCCGCACCTCAGAACTCCTTGGTCTCGGGTCATGCCGGACCCAGTTTCGATTCGCCGCGGGCCTCGATTTGAGCCTGCTCCGGCCCACTGATTCGGGATCGACCGGAGTATCGATCTTCGGGCCGTTGAGCTCAGGCCCGCCTCTCCGATCAAGAAACGCGCTTCGGCCGCGCGCTGGATGTAGTTCCCGGGGCTGAGCACACGCCACCTGATGGCGGTAGCGTTGCGACCATGAGCCGGGAAGCCGAGGACCTCAACCGGCGCCTACTGCGCGCCCGCGATTCCATGGACCGTGCCTACGCCGAGCCGCTCGATGTCCGGGCCGTGGCCGCGGTGGCTCACCTCTCCGAGGCGCACTTCAGCCGCAGCTTCCGCGCGACCTTCGGCGAGACGCCGCACCGTTACCTGCAGCGCCGACGCGTTGAGCGCTCGATGTTCCTCCTGCGCGAGACCGACCGCAGCATCACCGACATCTGCTTCGACGTCGGCTTTACCAGCCTGGGGACCTTCAGCCGCACGTTCCGGGAAGTCGTCGGCGAGACGCCGTCGGACTACCGCGTCGGGCATGGCCCGCTTGGGGCGCCGAATTGCTTCCAGATGGCGGCCATGCGGCCGCGGGTCGCGGCCGGCGTGGGAGTCCCTACCCGACGTTCAGCGCGGGCCGTGCGATCGAGCAGTTTCGGAGAAGCCGCCGCCGCCGTGGCTCGATAGCGTGAGCGTCGTCCGATGAAACTCGCAAAGGAGAACAAGAAGATGATCGCCAAGCTCAGCGTGACCTCCGTCATGGTCCTCGACCAGGATGAGGCGCTCGACTTCTACGTGAACAAACTGGGGCTCGAGAAGGGCCGGGACATCAAGCAGGGCTCCTTCCGCTGGCTGACCGTGCGCGTGCCGGGCGACAGCACCGAGATCTTCCTCGAGGAGCCGGGCCCGCCGGTACAGGACGACGCCACGGCGGCGCGGCTCCGCGAGTTGATCGCCAAGGGCGCGATGGGCGGCCTCGTCTTCGAGACGGAGGACGCCCGGGGTCTGTACGAGCAGCTCGTGGCGCGCGGCGTCACCGATTTCACTCAGGAGCCCATCGAGCACGCGTACGGCACCGACATGGGCGTCCGCGACCCGTTCGGCAACGGCATCCGGATCCTTCAGTCGGCGAAGGTCGGCCAGAAAGTGACGGCCTGACCATGGCAGCGAAGAAAAGCGCAACGAAGGCCACGCGCAAGTCCGCGAAGATCGCAGGACTCACGGCCGCAGAAAAGGCCGCGCTGAAGGAGACCATCGAAGATCAGAAGGCGGCCGCGCGCGGCTTGGCGGGCGAGGATGCGTTGCTCACGAAGATCGCCGCGATGAAGGAACCGGATCGCGGCATGGCCAAGCGGATCCACGCGATCGTCAAGGCCAATGCGCCTTCCCTCGCGCCGACCACCTGGTACGGGATGCCTGCGTACTCCAAGAACGGCAAGGCCGTCTTCTTCTTCCAGGACGCGGCGAAGTTCAAGGCGAGGTACGCGACCATCGGCTTCAACGACAACGCGACCCTGGACGAAGGTGAGCTGTGGCCGATCTCCTTCGCACTGAAGGAGCTGACGCCCGCCGCTGAGGCAAAGATCACCGCCCTCGTGAAGAAAGCGGCGCGCTGAGGACTGCGAGCGATGCCCGACGCGCCGAAGCGATCTCCGCGACTCCCGCCGCGCTGGGTCGTTGTCTCGGCCTGGGTGATTCATCGCGCGATCTATCGGCTCACTGGAGGCCGTATGGGCCTCTGGCCACCGAAGCCGAACCGATGGGGGACGATGCGCCTCACCACGGTGGGCCGCCGTTCCGGCAAGGCGCGCAGCGTGATCCTCGGCTACTACGAGGACGGCCCGAACCTCGTGACCATGGCGATGAACGGCTGGGCAGAGGGCGAACCCGCCTGGTGGCGCAACCTACAGGCGCACCCCGACGCTACGGTGGAGCTACGAGGTGGCTCGCTCGCGATCCGAGGTCGCGCTGCCGAAGGAGACGAGCACGAGCGCCTCTGGGCCCGATGGCGCGAGATGGGAGACGACCTCGATGGCTACGCGACTCGCCGCCCCTCCGGGACCGCGGTCGTCGTGCTGGAGCCGATCCCCGACGGCGGAGCTTGACTCCCGAACCCTCACGATCGGCCCGCCCACCGAAGCACCCGCAGCGCGCGCAGCGTGTTCCACCGGCTGGGCCGGTCATCGCGCTCGTCCATGCCGAACTCGAGATCGCGCAGACGGGCGTCGACCATCTCGCTCTCGTGTGGGTTCTCGAGCGGCAATCGGCCTTCGGCGTCGCGCTTTGAGCGGACCAGGTCGATGGCCTCGGCCACGCGCGCGTCGGGCGTCACGCCCGCGGCGCGCAGGTAGTCCAGCCCACGCAACGCGTCGTAGTGCCAACCTGTCGGGAACGAGAACTTCGTGAAGGCCAGATCGATCAGCTCGCCGGTCGACAGCCGGCGCAGCATCCGGCGTTCGAGCATGTACTCCTGCCCTCGCTCACGCGCCGCGGTCACCTCGGCCGAGCCGCCGGTCGCGCGCTCGTGCTCCAGCAGGCCGTCGATGACGTCGATCGTCGTGTGGAACGATCCGCGGGTCGAGCCATTCTCCTGCTCGCAGTTCCATCCGCCATCGGCCATCTGCTCGCCAAGCAGACGCGCGACGATGCCGGTCACGTCGACGCCGAAGTACGCGCCGAGTGCGACGACGCGTCCGTTGATACATGGCTCGACCTCGCCCGCGAACACCGGCCTGCCGTTCCAAGGGGCCCGTGGGTTGTGCCACGTCGCGTTGTCGCGGACGAGGCCGATCGCGCTCCGCGCCTGCTCGCTCGACGGGTCGAGGCCCATGTCGCGGAGCTGCAACAAGGCGACCAGCGTGATCCACTCCGTGCCCACCTTGCCGGTGTCCCACAGCCCGTCGCCCCGCCGGAGAGCCAGGAGGCGCGCGCCCCAGCCTTCGGTGGCAACGCGGGCCCGCTGCGCGGCGACCTGCTCGGCCGGCGCATCGGTCAGGTCGCGCATCGCCTGCCAGCCGATCGCCGGGTCCGACTCGAGCAGCCAGTCGATGACGGACACGATCTTCCTCCCGCGGAGCGGTGTCTTGACGGGGCGCCACACTAGCCGAGCCAGACGGAATTCCCATCCGGAGTGGAAATGACCACGGTCGTTCTGCGTCTTCGCGGCCTCGTCTGAAGCGCTGCGCCGGGCCTCGGCTGAGGCTCACGCATCGCGCCCGTGCTGGCGCGACTACAGGACGTCGAAGGTGTCTCCCGGGCTGACGTGGATTACGGCGGTAACTACATGCGCCTGACCTTCACAGCGCCGACGGCGCTGGATACCGCGGTGGAAGTCCTTCGCGAACTTGGGTACGAGCCCGAGGTAGCGGCGCCGGGCGAAATCATGCCGGCCAAGTGGTACGACGTCGGCTCCGTCTTCGAGTTGTTTGCCGTCGAGGCTGACGTGATCGCGCAGCGGGTCGTGGGTAGGTTCACGATGATGACGCTGCTCGCGGGAGACGTCGCCGATCGTCTGCAGATCGCGGTCGCTGCGGCACTCCGGAAATGCTTCGCCGATCGAGTTGTGAGCCCGGACGCCAGGCCAGGCGCATTTCGGAGCGACTGTCTTGAAGCGGCGGCCGAGGCAGCTCGAGCCTCGCTCGACGACGTCCGAGTAGCTGCGTTCGTACATACGCTCGAAGCCGACCTCGACGAGGACCATACGCATGGCGCCGGACTCTGAACGAAGCGCTTCATTGTTACGAATGACCACCATCCGTCCGATCGCATCACTCGCGGAACTGGCGCGCGTCGAGTCGGTGATCACCGTGCAGTTCCCGCCGCGTCGCGGCACGTCGTCGCACGGCAGTCACGTCCTACGGAGGCGTTTCGCCGAGGACCGCTCGCTCATGCTTGTTGCGGAGCGCGACGGCGAGATCGTCGGTGGCGCGCTCGCGTTCCGCGCTGATGGCGCGGTGAAGATCGAGGTCATCGCACTCGCGCCGGAAGCGCGGCGCTCGGGCATCGGCCGCGACCTTATTGAGCGCATCGCTGGCGCCTCGGCTTCTCGGGACGACGCTCGCTCATGCAGAAGGCGATCCAGCGTCATCGGCGCGCACCTGACCAGGAGACCGGTGAAGACGTGCGGCCCGCGCGCTAGCGAGGAACCGCCGCAGCCACCCCTGATCTGACCTCCGCGAAAATCGGGAGCGCTCGATCGATCATCGCGTCGGTGGCGGTGAGCGAGATCCGGAAGTAGCCCGGCATTTCCACGGCGATCCCGGGCAGGACCAGGACCTTCTGGGCGGCGAGCATGCGGGCGAAACGCATGTCGTCCACGATCGGTGCCTTCGGCAGGAGATAGAACGTCGCCTGCGGCGAATGCACGTCGTAGCCCATCTCGCCGAGTGCGCCCACCATACGGTCGCGCTTCCGCTGCAGGTGGTCGAGGTCGATCGACATGCTGTCGATCTCCGGGAGCGCGTACTGCATGATCGCGTCGGGAAGCATGTTGCCGGTCGCGAAGCCCGCGACCATGAAAGCCTGTCGTAGCTGATCACGCCCGGGCATCCCGGGCGGGAGCGCGACATAGCCGAGGCGTTGTCCGGGGGCCAGCGCGCTCTTGCTGTAGGTGTGGATCAGCAGGCTGCGTGAGTAGAACGCGCCCGGTGTGATCATCCGGTTGCCGTCGAAGAGGATGCGGCTGTAGGCCTCGTCGGAGATGAGGTAGATCGGGCGACCGTTGCGCGCGGAGGCGACCTCCAGCACCGCTGCCAGCGCGGCCAGCGTGTCCTCTCCGAAGATGCGTCCGGTCGGGTTGTGCGGGGTGTTGATCAACACCGCGCGAGTCCGCAGGGTGATCGCCGCCGCGATCGCATCGACGTCCAGGTCGAAGCCGCGCGGCTTGACGCGGACCTTCACTGGTTTGCCGCGGGCACCGAGGATCAGGGCCTCGTAGAAGAACCACGGCGGCGAGATGAAGATCACCTCGTCGCCTGGGTCGACGACCACGTTCAACGCCGCCGCCAAGCCTCCGTGGGCGCCGCGGGTGAGCACGATGTCGTCGGCGTCGAAGCTCAGGCCGAGTTCCTTGCTCAAGCCTTCGGCCGCAGCAGTCAGCGCCGGGCGGTGGGGCATCTTGTACCCGAACCAGTCCTTGTCCTGTGGCTCGGCCCAGCGCTGCAGGCTACGCACGTACTCCGGCATCGCGAGCTCTTGGGGGTTACCCGCGATGAAGTTGGAAGCCTCGGGGTGAGCGGCGTGGCGGCCCATCTCGGGATCCATGAGCGCGGCGAGGAATCCGCGCATCGACTCGCTGATCGCGGTGAGGTGGCTTGCGACCTCGTCCGACATCTCCCTAATACCTTAGCCCTGCGGCGTTCGTCCCTCGAGGATCACCGAAAGGGTCGACAGATCGATGTTGCCGCCGGACACGATGCAGACGACCTTCCCATGACCGGCGTCGCCTTTGATCGCCGCGGCGACCGATGCCGCGCCCGCGCCTTCGGCGACGACGTGGTTGCGCTCCACCAGCAGCCGCACTGCTGCCGCGACCTCAGCCAGTGACGAGACCAGCGCACCGTCGAGCAGCTCGCGCGCGAGAACGAACATCTCTGGAAAGACGCGCGGGCCACCGATGCCATCGACGAAGGTCCGCGTGTGCTCGATGCTCGAGGCTTCGCCTTTCGCAAGGGATGCGGCCAAGGGGGCCGCTGTCGCGACCTCCGCCGCGAAGACCTTCGTGTGTGGTCGCAGCGCGCGGAGCGCCGAGGCGATCCCGCAACTCAGCCCGCCACCGCCGAACGGCACGACGACGGCGTCGACATCGGGCAGGTCCTCGACGATCTCGAGACCGATCGTTCCATTCCCGGCCATGACGGCCTCGTCGCTGAACGCATGTATGAAGAGCCCCTCGAGGCCGTCGCGTCGGTGGGTCCGGAACGTCTCGAACCACTCGTCGTGCGGGACGGTGACGACGCGCGCGCCGAGTCGCTCGACCGCGGCCAGCTTCGTCGCCGGCGCGCCCTCAGGCACGACGACGGTGCAGGGAATGCCCAGGCGCCGGGCGTTCCACGCGACACCCTGCGCCATGTTGCCCGCGCTCGCGGTCCACACGCCGCGCTGGAGCTCGGCGGATGAGGCGAGGGCCATGCGGTTGCTCGCGCCGCGGATCTTGAACGAACCGATCGGCTGGAGGTTCTCCAGCTTCAGGTAGATCTCCGCCAGCCCGTCATCGAGGTTGAGCCGCACGAGCGGGGTGCGGATCGCCGCGTCCGCGATGCGCTCGCGCGCCGCTTGGATCTCGGTGAGCGGGATCAACGGGCGGACTCTACGCCGTGCTGCGCGAGTACATCCCACATATTGACCGGGCCCTAAGGTAATCGCCAACAGAATGGTCGAACTAAGCGCAAACGGGGTCGTCATGGGGATCGATCCCGCAGCGGGCGGCAGGATCGTTTCGCTGGTCATCGCCGACGTCGAGCGGATCCTGCCGAAAGCGCGTGCGCGCGTGCGTGGACCTCGGTCTTGGGGCTGCTATCCGATGGTGCCATGGGCAGGGCGCCTTGCGCATGGCCGCATCCCAACGCACGACGGCGAAGTGCGGCTCGAGCAGAACCGACCGCCGTCCGCAATACACGGTCTCGCCTACGACAAGTCGTGGGAGATCGTCGAACGGAGCGAGACCGCGGTCACGATGACGTGTGAGCTGCGTGGCCTCGGGTGGCCGTTCGGTGGCCGGGCGCTTCAAACGCTGAGACTCGGCGCGACGAGTCTCGAGCTCGAGCTGGAGGTCGGCGGGTACAAAGGGGCGGGCCCTGCCGGCCTGGGTTGGCATCCCTGGTTCACTCGGCCGCCTACGGGCGACGTGAAGGTCTGCGTCGAAGCCTCCGAAGTGCTCGTGCTCGATGCGGATCTGGTGCCGACCGGTGAGGTTCGGCCGGTCACGCCACTCGAGGATCTCCGTTCATGTCCGTCGTTAGGCGACCGCCGCCTCGACCACGTTTACGTGCGGACCAAAAGTCCAGCACTCGTGCGCTGGCCCGACCTCGGGCTGCGCATCGAATACGACTCGGGCATACAGACGGTGGTCGTGTACACGCCACCTGAAGGCTTCTGCGTGGAGCCGCAGACGATGTGGCCGAACGCGCCGCTTCTTGCGGCGGCCGGCGTCAGCGGTACCGGGCTACGGACGCTCGAGCCCGGAGACAGCCTGAGCGCGCACACGTCTTGGACGTGGAACGTGTGATGGGCCGTTACAGTTGATTCGCTCCGGCGACGTTGCGTAGCGCGGCCATGCGCTCCGCGGCCTGTCGCAGCTCAGGGCGCGGCTGCGGCTCGAAGCGTCGTGATCGCGCCGGCGCGAGGCCGGGTCGCTTCTCCTCGACCGCCCACTGCGCCTGGCGCGCGGCGCCGGAGGCAGCGGCTTCGACCACCGCGGGACGCACGACGGGCAGAGCGAAGATATCGGCGCACAGTTGCGCCCATGCGTCCGACGCTGCACCACCACCGACGAGTGTCACCACGGTGGGCGCGACACCCGCGCGGCGTATTGCGTCCAGCGCGTACGCGAGCCCGAACGTCACGCCCTCGACCACCGCGGTGACGATCGCATCGCGCCCGTGACTCGGACGCAGGCCGACGAAGATCCCCGCGCCCTCGGGTCGGTTCGGAGTGCGCTCGCCGGATAGATAGGGCAGGAACGTCAGCCCCGGCGCGCCGCCGCTCGCGATGGCCGCGTCCACCTGGACGTGATCCATCGCGAACAGTTCGCGTACCCAGTCCGTCGCGCTCGTGCAGTTGAGGGTGGCCCCGAGCGGGAGCCAGCCACCGGTGGAGTCGCAGAATGCCGCGGCCTCGCCGAGTGGGTCGACCGCGGGTTCGCGACGGTACGCGAATACGGTGCCGGACGTCCCCAGGCTCACCGCGACCGGACCCTCGGCGAGTACGTCGCAGCCGATCGCGGCGATCATGTTGTCGCCGCCGCCGGCGCTCACCGGGACACCAGACTCGAGACCGAGCGACTCCGCGGCCCCGGCGCGCAGCGTGCCGACGACGCTGAGCGACGGCGCGATCGGCGGCAGTGTCCGTTTCCAGTCGCGCGTCGCGTCGATTGCCGCGAGGACGACCTCGCTGTAGCGGCGCGTGCGGATGTCGAAGTACGCGGTGCCCGATGCGTCGCCGGCCTCGGTGCTGAACTCGCCGGTCAGCCAGAGATTCAGATAGTCGTGCGGCAGGCACATTCGGAGGGAGCGCGCGTACGCGTCCGGCTCGTGTGCGGCGAGCCAGGCGATCTTCGGCGCGGTGTAACCGGGAAGCGGCAGGTTGCCGATGAGCTCGAGGACGCGTCGCTCGCCGCCGAGTTCACGCGTCAGCGCGGCGGATTCGCGCGCGGTGGTTGTGTCATTCCAGAGCTTGGCCGCGCGTACCGGCCGATCGCTTCGGTCCAGGCACACGAGCCCATGCTGCTGCCCGGACACGCCGATGCCGCCGATGTCGAACCGCTCGCCGCGCATCGCATCGCGCACGGAGGTGCGGAGTGCGTCGATCCACCACGCCGGATCCTGCTCGCGCGTTCCGTCGTCGCGTTCGATGAGCTCATGTGGCGCGCGACCGACGGCGACGACCGCGCCCGTCGCCGGGTCGCGGAGCACGACTTTGGTCGATTGCGTGCCGCAATCCACGCCGAGAAAGACTCGTCGCACTGGGCGCTAACGGCCGGCGTAGTAACGCTGCGCGACTGCCCACGCATCCTTGCCGCAGGTCGAGCCCACGATGCGGCCGGTGAAGTCGTCGACTTCCACGTGGATCCCGCCGTACAGGCGTGACTGACCAGCCTGGTCCGCCGCGTCGTAATAGGTCGCCCAACGCAGGACGATGTCGGTGCTCGGCCCCGGCTCGAACTTGAACGAGCCACGCGTGACCGTCCACTCGGAGAGCCCCCCCGGGAAGAACTCACTTCCGGTGATTCCGGTGAGGACCTCCGCCGCGGCGCGGCTAAAGGTGCTGTGGCCGGAGATGTAGCCCTGGAAGGCCGGCGTCACGAACGTCGGCAGCTGGTACGGCACCCAGGCCGTGCCAAGAATCCAAGTCACGCGCGAGTTCTGCCAGTTCGGAGCCGCCGGGGTGCCGGGCCACGCGTGAACGGCGATCTCGCCTTCGTGGCCGGCGAGGGCGGCCATCCGCGCGCCGGCGGCGGTCTCCTCCTTTGTGATGAGCTCGATGAGCCCTGGCACGAGTGGCAATCCGGCCTTGTTGTACGAGGGACGCGAGGGATCGCTCGACTGCCCAAAGCTCGCCAGGTAGCGGATCATCGAGATCGGTCGGATGCCGTCGTAGCGGCCCTTGAGGCCCCACGCGGCGATCGCCGCGTCGTGGACCGCGCCATTGAGCGCGAGGTAGACCTTCACGTCCCACTGCAGACGGTCGACGACCGGGCCGCGTCCGCCGATGCGAAGGTTCGGCGCGAGCCGGTCCGAGACGGCGTTGGCGATGACGTTCCAGTGGCCGGGTGGCGTCTCCGAGGCGGGGCCGTCGGCCCAGAACTCCGCGATCGCGCGGTAGAAGTCGCCCGGCCGGACGATTTCCCGCTCGTATGCGCTACCCGTGATCGGATTGAGTGGATGTCCGCGCCCGTCATTCGACCCGAGGTCGTTGGCGCCCATCGCACGCGGCGAGATGTCGATGGACGCATCGCTCGACACATCAAGAAGGCTGCTGTCACGAAGTACCTCGACGGCTTGAACCCGGTAGACCGCGTCGGTCGCAGGGTCGCCTAGGCGCGGCGGCGGGCCCGGATCGATGGGCACGCCAGTTGCGCCGCCGGAAGGTATGGCGAAGGGCGTCACGTGACCCCAATGCGGGCCGACGGCCTGCTGAACGCCGTTTGTCAACGGCACACCGTTCTGGCTGATCATGTGCTCGATCTGGAGTGGCTGCCAGCGATTCGGATCGACGAGCGTGATGCCCGGCTTCGCGACGATGAGCGGAGGGTTGACCGGTTTGTAATCGGGATCCGAGTAGGCGTTCGTCTCGTTCGATCCGTCCGTTTTCGCGTGGTCGAGGAGCATCTGCGCTATCCGATTCCCGACCGCTGCCGGTGAATCGCCGTCGGTCGTGGTCGTCGAGATGGGGAAGCAGAGCGAGTCCATGAGATCGTCGAACTCGCTGAGCGACTTGTCCGCGCCGAGGGCCTTGATAAAGCGCGCGGTGAGGACGCGGTACGCCGCGTAGCTGATCGCCTCATTCCGCGCGGCGGCGGTGTCTCCGGCGTGAAGCTTCGCTTTGAAGAGGTAACCGGACGCGGTCTGCTCGTACGCGGCCCAGGCATCCCACATCGCGACCGAGACGTGGAAGAGGTTGCGCGCGTGCACGGGGGGATTCGGTAGGGCGCGTCGGATCGCGTCGAGAAGAGCCTCGTCCCAACGGCGCGCGACAGACCAGTTCGGGTTGTCCGCCATCTCGGGGCACGTGGACGCTCGCTGCCATGGACGCGTCGCGGCGAGCGTCGCACCGGTCACCACGACGAGGACAACGAGAGCCACCCCCAGGACGCGCACCTGCGCACCCGAAGGCATCCGTCGGTTCACCTTTGAGCTAGCCGCCACTGGCGATTCCCCTTCCCGCGACGGCAACGCTAACGGAAATCCGTCGACATTCGACGTCAGCCCCCGTTCGGCGACCACCGACGCACGTCGCTGTTACCACGCCGCACGACGGCGAACTGGTTGGCGGCGGCGTGGAGCCATGGCCCGGTCTCGCCGCCCGGCCACGCGACGCGGACGTCCGCGCCCGTCGCGTCGCCGAGCCCGAAGTGGATCCATCCGAGCTGGCCGCCCGCGTGACCACCACCGACCGTGATTTCGCGTCGAAGGATGCGGTCGCCGCTGCGCACCTCCACCCACGCTCCGATCGCGTCGACGTTCGGCGCGGATTGAACGACGCCGAGCGCGAGCCAGTTGCCCATCGCGCGCGGATGCGATGCGTCGCCGCTCCCCACGTTCCGCCACAGCCGGACCGGCGCGCCGTAGTTGACCACGATGAGGTCGAGCATCCCATCGAGGTTGAAGTCCGCGAGCGCCGCACCGCGTCCGCGGGAGAAATTGAGGATGCCGGCGACATCGGCGGCCTCACGGAACGAACCGTCCGGTTGTCCGAGCAGAAGGTTGCTCGGATCCACTTGGGCGTTTTCGGTCTGCTCGGTCACGTTGCCCTTCGAGATGAAGAGATCGACGAAGCCGTCGTTGTTGACGTCAGCGAACTCGGCGTGCCACGCGGTGGATGGCCGTGTGTCGCCCCCGGTGAACGGCTGGGCCGCGTTCACCCCCCGCCTCAGACCGATGTCGCGGTAGGTCGGCCGGGACGGACCGCTGGTGAGCGTCTGTAGCCGATTGTCCGCCTGGCTCGTGAGGAAGATCTCGGGGTAGCCGTCGCCGGTGAGGTCGTAGCTCGCGATGCCCATCCCTTGTATCTGCACGGTCACCCATCCATCGTCGGCCGTGTACAGCGACGGCGGCTCGCGCGGCGTGATGCGCCAGAGCTGCTCCTGGCCGTCGGTGGGCAGGTAGTAGTGCTGGTCATTGCTCACGCGGAGATCACTTCGCCCGGAGCGATTCCAGTCGCTGAACAGCATCGACAGCGCGCACCAGCTCGGGAGGAGTGGGATCGGCGGCGCATACACCTGGGCGTTGGCCAGCGGCCGCACCAGCACGTTGTCGAAGCAGAGATGGTGCGGGTCGTTACTGGCGGGATCGGCGTAGTTCCCGAAGGCGAGAGTCGGCAGCGTCGCCGCGGCTTCCCAAGTCGCGCTGAATGCTGTCGTGGCAGAGGGTCGCAGCTTCAGCCCCCATCTCTCGTTCGCGCGCTCGAAGCGGCAGCCGCCGAGGCCCCGTAGCAGGACGTTCTCACCATTTCGCAGCACGACAATGTCCGTGATTCCGTCGCCATCGATGTCGATGGGGTAGGCGCCGTTGACGCCCTTCAGGTCCGTCGCGTCATCGCGCAGCCGTGAGAACCGAAGAGCGCCACCGACCGGGCTGTCGTTCCGATACAGCGCCGCGGAGGCGTCGCCCCCGGCGAGATAGAGATCAGGCTTTCCGTCGCCGTTGCAGTCGAGAACGGCGACCCCGCCGCCGACGGCGTGCTCGAAGCCGCCGTTGTAGACCTGGTCGATCCCCGCGTCCGCGGTCTCTTCGACGAAGCGAGGCGCGCCGAGGGCGACCGCAGGCGCCCGTGAGGGCAGGACGTCGGAGGTGCCGACGATCGCGCCGCACACACCCAGGACAGCGGCGATCGCGATGGCCATTGACCGCCGGCGAGGCGGGAGCGACGCCGCAGCGCGATGGATCGTCAGCGCACCCCCATGACCTGATGGTCGCGCGAATCCTGCTCAAGCGGTGGTCTGACCACGCGCTTCGACCGCTTGAAGTGATAGCGTGGCGCCCGCGATACATACGAGCGGAGAGCGCGCTCGACGTGAGGAGAAGTTATCTGATGCGTAGGTCGTTAGCGGTGCTGGCGGCGGGGTTCACATTGGTCGTCTCGGCATGCGGCGGCGGCGGTACGTCCGCCGCCGGCTGCACGATCGGAGTCTCGTGGAACAACTATCAGGAAGAGCGATGGGCGAAGTGGGACGAGCCGGCGATCAAGAAGGCCATCACGGACGCCGGCGGGAAGTACATCTCGAACGACGCGAAGTCGTCGGCGGAGACGCAGGCGAGCAACGTCGACAACCTGATCTCACAGGGTGCCAAGGTCGTGATCATCCTCGCGCAGGACGGAACAGCCATCAAGCCCGCGGTCGCGAAGGCCATCTCGGGCGGCGTTCCAGTCATCTCGTATGACCGCCTGATCGAGGACCCGAAGGCCCTCTACATCACCTTCGACAACGTCCTCGTGGGCAAGCTCGAGGCAGAGGCAGTCTTCAAGGCCAAGCCGAAGGGCAACTACGCGATCATCAAGGGCAACAAGGCCGACGCGAACGCCGACTTCCTGCGCAGCGGCATGGAGCAGGTCATCGGCGCCGCCGTGAAGTCGGGCGACATCAAGATTGTCGGCGAGACGTACACCGACAACTGGGACCCGGCGAAGGCGCAGACCAACATGGAGCAGATCCTGACGGCCAACAAGAACGCCGTTGATGCCGTGCTGTCCGAGAACGACGGCATGGCCGGTGGCGTGATCGCCGCGCTCACCGCGCAGGGCCTCGCCGGCAAGGTGCCGGTGTCCGGCCAGGACGGCGACAAGGCCGCCCTCAACCGCGTGGCGCTCGGTACGCAGACGGTCGACGTGTGGAAGGACGCGCGCGCGCTCGGCAAGAGTGCCGGCGAGGCGGCGACACAGCTTTGCGGTAACTCCGATGTGAGCAAGGTCAAGGGCACGGCGATCTTCAAGACCCCGGGTGGGAACAGCGTCAGCTCGATCCTTCTGACGCCGAACCCGATCACCAAGGACAACCTCAAGGAAGTCCTCGACGCGGGTTGGGTCACCAAGGCGGATCTCTGCCAAGGCGTCGCAGCCGGAAAGGTCTCCGCCTGCGGTTGATGCTTTCCTCGCACGTGTGATGACGCGCCCTGCTTCCGCTCACGCGGGGCAGGGCGCGTCCTTATCCGCGCCTAGAACGGAGATCGAGGCAGCAGACTGATGGGAGTCTCAGTCCCGACCGAAGCCGCTCCCGAGAGCGGGACACAGTCAAGGATCGGAGCCGTGTTCGCTCCGGTCGTGACCGCAGTCCGCTCGCTCGAGGTCGACACGCGCCTGCTCGGCATGCTCGGTGCGCTGCTGATCATCTGGGTCGGCTTCAACATCCTGTCGGGCGGGACGTTCTTGTCCGCGCGCAATCTCTGGAATCTCTCGGTGCAGAGCGCCTCGATCGCGATCATGGCCACGGGGATGGTCCTCATCATCGTGTCGCGCAACATCGACCTCTCGGTCGGATCGATGCTGGGCTTCCTCGGCTACACGATGGCGATGATCCAGGCCGTGTGGATCCCGAATGACCTCGGGTTCGGACATGAGCAGCCCCTCACCTGGATCATCACGCTCGTCCTGGGCATCGGGATCGGGGCGCTCATCGGAGGGTTGCAGGGCTTCGTCGTCGCGTACGGCGGCGTGCCCTCGTTCATCGTCACCCTCGGCGGCCTGCTCGTCTGGCGCGGTCTGATCTTCCGCTACGCGCAGGGCCAGACGATCGCGCCGATGGAGTCGACGTTCCAGATGCTCGGCGGTGGCACCGTCGGGACGCGCGTCGGCGCGCTCGGGGAGTGGCCGAGCTGGACGCTCGGCGTCGTGTTATGCCTGGCGATCGTTTTTCTGCAGATCTCCTCGCGCCGCCGCCGCCGCCGCTACGGATTCCCGGTGCGACCGCGCTGGGCCGAAGGGCTGGTCGGCGCGGTCTCCTGCGGCATCGTGCTCGGGGTCGTCTGGGTCGCGAACAGCTACCCGTTGCCGGTGAACGTCGCGCTGCAGTACGCGGAGGAGCACGGGATCACGGTGCCGCCGGAGGGTCTGTTCATACCCACCGGGGTGGCCTTCCCGGTCTTGATCATGCTGATCGTGACCCTGGTCGTGACCTTCCTCGCGACGCGGCGCCGCTTCGGCCGCTACGTCTACGCGATCGGTGGGAACCCCGATGCGGCAGCCCTCGCGGGCATCAACGTTCGCCGGACGATCATGCTGACCTTCGCGCTCATGGGGAGCCTGGCCGCGATCAGCGCGGCCGTGCAGACCGCTCGTCTCAACGCCGCCGTGACGAATCTCGGTGTCCAGAACGAGCTCGACGTCATATCGGCCGCCGTCATCGGCGGCACGTCGTTCTCGGGCGGCATCGGGACGGTGCCCGGCGCGATCCTCGGTGCGGTGGTCATGCAGTCGCTGCGCTCGGGGATGGTCCTCCTGCTCGTCGATTCGCCGACCCAGGACATCGTCGTCGGCCTGGTGCTCGTCGTGGCCGTCGGCCTCGACACGTTCGTGCGTAGGGGCGTACGTTGAGCGGACCATGCTGACGCAGACGACACCGACGCCGGCCCCGGTGACGCAGCGCGTACCGCTGGTGGAGATGCGCAACATCCAGGTCTCCTTCGGCGGCGTGCGCGCGGTCCGCGGCGTGACGATCGATCTGTATGCCGGCGAGGTCGTCGGCCTTGTCGGCGGCAACGGCGCCGGCAAGACCACGCTCATGCGGACGCTCTCGGGAGCGCGGCCGCCGGATTCGGGACAGATCTTCGTCAACGGTCAGCCGGTCACGATCGGCAATCCGCGCGATGCCAAGGCGCTTGGGATCGAGACGATCTACCAGACGCTCGCGCTTGCGGACAACCTCGACGCCCCGGCGAACGTCTTCCTCGGCCGTGAGGTCACGGCCGCGACGACGCTCGACGATGCGGCAATGGAATCGGCCACGCGAAAGGTCATCGGTCGCCTCAACCCGAACTTCAAGAACTTCAAGACGCCCGTGCTCCGGCTCTCCGGCGGACAGCGCCAGGCCGTCGCGATCGCGCGGGCGATCCACTTCAACGCGCGCGTGCTGATCATGGATGAGCCGACCGCCGCGCTCGGCCCCGCCGAGACCGCGCAGGTGCACAGCCTGATCAAGCAGCTCAAGAGCGAGGGCATCGGGATCTTCCTCGTCAGCCACGACATCCACGACGTCTTCGACCTATCCGAGCGGATCAGCGTGATGTACCACGGCATGCTGGTCGGCACCGTGAACAAGAGCGACGTCACGATCGACGAGGTCCTCGGGATGATCATCCTCGGCAAGCCGCCGACGAAGCTCACGCGACAGGAGCTGGCCGAGCTACACGGCTAGCGCTCTCGGGCTGCTTTCGTTGCGCCTTCGCGCGCGCGCTCGGCCGCCCAGATGCGGCGGTTAACGAGCCCCTCGAGGAGCTCCTGCTGCCCGGATCTCGGTCGCGGATCGATCGTGCCGGCCGCGACCCGGCGCTCGAGATCCGCCAGCGTCAGCGAACCCGATCGGATCGCGCCGCCGAGCTCGCCGGACCAACCCGCGTAGCGCTGTTTGCGCGCCGCGGCGAGCGTGCCGCGCTCGACCATGTCGGCGGCGACGAGCAGGGACTTCGCGAGGGTGTCGATGCCGCTGATGTGCGCGTGGAACAGATCGGTGCGGCTCACGCTCTGCCGCCGCAGCTTCGCGTCGAAGTTGAAGCCACCGGTCGCCAGTCCTCCCGCGGCCATGATCTCCACGAGGGCGAGCGAAAGCTCGTCGACCGAGTTGGGGAACTGGTCCGTGTCCCAACCGTTCTGGTAGTCGCCGCGGTTGACGTCGATGCTGCCGAACGCAGCGAGGGCGATCGCGCTGGCGACCTCGTGGTGGAAGCTGTGGCCCGCGAGCGTCGCGTGGTTGGCCTCGAGGTTCAAACGGTATTCATCGGTGAGATCGTGGCGCTGCAGGAATCCAGCGACGCTCGCGACGTCGTAGTCGTATTGGTGCTTCGTCGGCTCCTGTGGCTTCGGCTCGATGAGCAGCGTGCCCTTGAAGCCGATCCGGTGCTTGTGCTCCGCCACCAGTGCCAGGAACCGTGCGAACTGCGTTTCTTCTTGCCGGAGATCGGTGTTCAGGAGCGTCTCGTAACCCTCGCGCCCTCCCCACAGCACGTAGTTCTCACCGCCGAGGCGATGCGTGACCTCGAGCATCGTCTTGACCTGGGCGGCGGCGTAGGCGAACACCTCAGGATCGGGATTGGTCGCGGCGCCTGCGGCATATCGCGGATGTGAGAACAGGTTCGCGGTGCCCCAGAGAAGTCGCGCGCCGGTGCGCGCCATGTGCCGCTCGATCTGGTCGACGCTGGCATCGAGGTTCGCGCGCGTCTCCGCGTACGTTCGTCCTTCGGGCGCGACATCTCGATCGTGAAAGGTGAAGAAGGGGACGCCGAGCTTGTCGATGAACTCGAATGCCGCATCGAGCTTCGCTCGTGAGGCGGTCGCGGCATCGAGGCCCGGAGCGAGCCAGGGGCGATCGAAGGTGCCGACGCCGAAGACGTCGGAGCCCGGCCAGTTGAAGGAGTGCCACAGACACACCGCGATGCGGAGCTGGTCCGCCATTCGTTTCCCCAGCACTTCGCGGTCGGGCTGGTAGACCGCGTACGAGAGTGGATCGGAAGAGTCGGGCCCGCCGTACGTGATACGCCCTGGCACATCGCTGAAGAAGTCGCCGGTCATGCCGATCCCTCCTACCGCGCCGTCAGGCGACGATTCTGCGCTCCGGCGGGCCCGCCCACTTCCTGCGGTGGAGACCGATTCGTCATCGCCTCCGGCACCGATGGCCCGTACGCTCCCTAGACATGACCATTGGTCCGGAATCGCATATAGACGGCGAGAAGGTCCTCCCCGAGGGCGAACGCGCAACGGCCGCAAGGATCAGCTCTGAGATCTTGAAGGACGAGCACGTGATCTTTGTGAGGCTCTCAGGTAGGCCGAAGCCAAACTCCATCGTGACGATGCTCGACGAGCTCGACACGCTCATCGCGCAGGACCCATCGTTAGATGTGCTGATCGACGAGGACGATCTTCTTCCCAGCTTCATCGGGCCCGGGGATATCGGCCGATTCGTCGAGACATGGAGGCGTTCCAGCGCGCTCCGAGCATCGCGTATCGCGGTATTCGTCTCGAATCCTGCGATGTACGGGCTCAACCGCATGTTCCAAAGCCTCATCGGTCGCGATGGAGAGGGTCGGATGAGCGTCTTCAGCGACCGCCGCGGCGCGGTGGCATGGCTGCGCTCGGAGCGTGTCGGCCGCCGCTAAGGCCAAGCGCGCGGCATCGCCTGGCGTCAATTAGTACCGGGGTACTGGGCCGTTCGAATGTGCGGGTGAGGTCGCGCCCCGTCCGGCGTTAGTGAGGCAAATGCGAGAGGTGGAGCACGCTCCCGCCGAGGGAGGCCTCCAGGAACGCCAGCTCGTGGCTGGTCGGTATCGTCTGACGGCCCGTCACCGAGAAGACGAGACCAACGAGGTCTGGCGCGCCTTCGATGAGTCTGCCCACCACGTGGTCGTCCTCGCGTTCCTTCGGGATCGGCAGCCGGCGAGTCGCGATCGCTTTCTCACTGAGGCGCGCCGCATCGCGATGCAACCGCCATCGGTGATGCGGGTGGCCGCGATCCATGACGACGCTGACTGGACATTCATCGTCTATGAGGATCTCGTGCCTCAGGCGGCGACGCTCGACGGATTCGCGCCCGGCGCGCCGTCGCCCGAGCTCCCGATCGCCTCGTCGCTCGGGCACGGGCTCACTGGTTTGAAGACGGTGATCAACTTGCGCGACCCCGCGCTCATCGACAAGCGACTCCTCGTGGAGTCGGCATCCGAGTTCGCCGCGGTCGCTCGCTCCAGGCTCGCGGAGGTCCACCTCGACGAGGCGCGCCTGAAGACGATCGCCGCCCATGCCCGTGCGCTTCTTGATCGCGTCGTCGTCGAAGCTCGCGCTCGACTCGAAGGCGTCGATCCCTCGGGGTTCGATTCGGCCTTCGAGCGCGGCAGCGTGGCCGCGCAGCGCCTGACGCTGCTCCGGCTGCGCGCTCGGCGACCAACGCTGCCGAGTCTGTCCCTGCCGCGTTTGTCTCTACCGCGTTTCTCGCTGCCGGCTCCACGTGTGCGGTCGCCGCGCGTCGCCACACCACCCGCCGAGACGGTCGCTCGTGCAGCGCGTGCGCCGCGCGCGCCGCACCGGCCGAGGCTGGGTCCACCAGTCATCCAGGTGCGGTGGGGCCGGGTCCTCTTCCGCGGCCTCAGCCTCGGTCTCATCGCGACCTTTGTCGCGACGTTCCCGCCGGACCTGGCTGCGAATCTCGCGACAGATCTCAAGGGCGAGTTCGACACGAGGCTCGAGCAGGTGCTCCAGCCCGCACCGCCCGCGGCGCCTCAGCTCGCGCGCGCGACCTTCGAGCTCCCACCGCTGAGCGCGTACGGCGCCGCCTTCGAAGCGCAGGCCGCGTATCCGACCGCGAGGCCGAACGGGCCGGTCGAGTGGGTCGTCGCTCTCCGCAACACCGGCTCCGTCGGTTGGTACAAGGGGATCGACGGCGCGCAGGCGTCACTGGCGCTCCCCGATGGGACCAACGCCGCAGTGCAATCGACGCCGTTCGTTGGACCCGGTCAGGTGGGCTGGTTCGTCGTCCACGTCCGCGCGTCCGCGGTACCCGGCGCGTACAAGCTGCCGCTCATCCCGCGTATCGACGGACGCGGGCTGCTGCCCGACCTGGGGATCTTCGCGACGGTCACGGTATCGACGGCGCCGTAGGAGGCGTTCACCTCGGGCCGCAGTGCATCGAGCTCTCGCCGCGCTACGTTATTCGCGTTCCGAGGACAGCGACCCGACCGGCGGTGCCACTCGACGAGCCCACGCTCGCTCGAGCCGTGCGCACGCTCGCCCGGGCCGAGCCGCGTTTCGCGCACATCGTGAAGCGGCACGGCCCGCCGCCACTCTGGCCGCGCGAGCCCGGCTTCCAGACGCTGGTGTTGCTGATGCTGGAGCAGCAGGTCTCGCTCGCGCAGGGACGCGCGATGTACGACCGCATCGCGAACGCGACCGGGGCGGTGACGCCAGCGAACGTCGCGCGCCTCGGTGAAGCAGGGCTGCGCGCGCTCGGTGTCACGCGGCAGAAGTCCTCGTATCTCGCGGCGCTCGCGGTGCAGCTGGAAGGAAAGGCCCTCGATCTCGATGCGCTCGCCACGCTCTCCGACGTCGATGCCGATGCCGCTCTCGATGCGCTGCGCGGCGTCGGGCCCTGGACCGCTCAGTGCTACATGCTCTTCGCACTGCGCCGCTCGGATGTGTTTCCGGCTGCCGACCTCGCGCTGATGGAGGCGGTGCGCGATCTGTGGGAGCTGCCGGCCCGACCGTCGCCGGACGCGCTCGCGCGACGCGCTCGCGCGTGGCGGCCGCACCGCGCGGTCGCGGCGCGTCTCCTATGGCATCACTATCTGAGCGAGCGTGGACGAAGCTAGATCGCCGTCGCCCCAACCCGCCGCCATGCACGACATGCTCGCCCGGCTGTACGACCTTCCCGACCCAGCGTCGCGCGTCGCGGCGCTCCATGACTTCGGCATCGACGTGCTTCGGGCCCTCGCACCCGAACGGCACCTGGTCGTGTCCTGGGTGCGCCAGCATTTCGGCGAGGGCTGGGCGAGCGAGTGCGAGGTCAGCTTCGGTCGGCTTCCCATCTCGTGCTTCCGCGCGCAGCGCGGCCAGGAGGTCCTGGGTTTCGCGTGCTACGACGCGACCGCGAAGGCGTTCTTCGGCCCTTCCGGCGTCCTCGAGCGCGAGCGAAGGCAGGGGATCGGCACGGCCCTTCTCCTCGTGACGCTCCACGCCATGGCCGCGGAGGGCTACGCCTACGCGATCATCGGCGGGGTCGGACCCGCGGAGTTCTACTCCAAGGCTGTCGGCGCGGTACTGATCGCGGGCTCGACACCGGGCATCTACGCCAACCTGCTGCGTGGCGGCCGGGCGCCGCGCCAAAAGACGCAGGGTAACCCGTAGCGCTGGTGCCCCTGGCGCGTTCTTCGTAAGCGCGACAGGAGGTATCCATGCGTGATCTTGGGCAGTCAAGCTCGACCGCGACGCTGAACGCGATGCTCGGCGCCGGGTCGGTCTTCGAAGGCAAGCTGCACTTCGAGGGTCAGGTCCGGATCGACGGCACGTTCACGGGCGAGATCACTACCACGGACCTCCTGGTCATCGGTGAAGGCGCGAAGGTCTCGGCCACCATCAACTGCGGATCGGTCGAGATCAGGGGCGACATCACCGGAAACGTCAATGCCAGCGACTCGATCGTGCTGCGAGCGACCGCGCACGTCGAGGCCGACATCTACGCACCGTCTCTCGTCATCGACAAGGGCGCCGTCTTCGAGGGCAACACCCGGATGACGACCGGTGCGCGGAATCTGGTCACCGTCGCCGCCGGCGATCGCCGCGAGCGCCACAAGAAGGGCAAGGGGCTGGCGTACGGTCGCGAGCTCGTGCCGAGCGGCCGGCCGGCGCAGGAAAACGGCCATAGCGATGAGGGCGGCGACCACCCCGTCGAATAGTCGCAGTCGGGTCTCGAACCCCCGCCGAGGTGATGCGCCGGATGACAGGCGGGCGGTACACCTATGACAGCAACTAACGGGGGTTCGGGGATGGACAACGGGACGCCTACACAGGGACCACTTCCGCACACGTCACTCCTTCGGCGCGGGTCGGAGGCGGTGCCAGCGCGTGGCGAGCTCGTCTGGAATGAAGAGGGCGGTGTGACGAACGCAGCGGCCCCGACGCCGCGCGCGACCGCTGAGGATCTGGATCCCGAGCCGCTGCCGCACGCGGTCACCGAAGAGGCGCCCGCCGAGGTCATCGACGCGACGGCCGGTGCTCTTGCGTCCGAGCTCACCCGCCGTCGGGCGGAGGCGTTCGCGCGCCTCGAGGTCGAGATGCGCACGCGTCGCGCCGAGATGATGCAGAGCCTTGAGCTTCAGCGCGCGGAAGGCGAGCGGCGCGTCGCCACGGAGGTTCGCCTCGAGCGCGAGGCGATGGCCCGACGGCGCGTGGAGTCGGACCGACTCTGGTCGACTGAACAGCCGCGGGACCTCGCCGAACGCCTGAACAGCGCGCTGACGGTGGAGCTCGTCCAGACACGACGGCGCTATGAGGCGGCCGAGGTCAGGCTGCACGCCGAGTTCGAAGGCCGCCGCCGCGAGGAAGCCGAGCGGCTCGAGACCTGGCGCCGGTCGGAGCGCGAGCGGATCTCTGCCGAGCTCGCGTCCGAGGAGCAACGCTTCAGTGATCGTCTCCTGGGTCAGTTGCAGGAATTCGAGTTCCAGCTCGGCGAACGCCAGAAGGAGCAGGAGCAGCGTCTGGTGCAGTGGTGGGACGAGGCGGAACAGCTCGCGCGCCAGCATGTCGCTGCGCTACTCGACGAAACGCTCTCGAAGAAGGCGCTGACCGGCTCCTAACTTTCTCGGATAGGCCCTAGCATCCCGCCCGTCGCATACGAGCGACACGGGAGGGAAGCGTGTCTTTGGATCTCGGCGTCAACTACATCGCCGTCGTCGTGGCGACGATCGCGGTCATGGTGTTCGGCTTCGTATTCTTCCTGCCCCAGGTGTTCGGCGCGCGCTGGATGGCGCTTATCGGCCGACCGAACGAGCCGCTGCGGCCCGGTCCCGAGTTCGTCGTCTCGATCCTCGCGGCATTCGTCAACGCGTGGACGCTCGCGGTGCTTGCGCGTTCGCTCGGCGCGTCGACGCTTTCCGACGGCCTCGTCCTCGGCGCTCTCGTCGGCGTCGGATTCTTCGGCGCGGCCTTTGCCGCGAACACGGTCATCACGAAGCGCCCTTGGAGGCTCTTCGCGATCGACGCCGCGCATGGACTGATCGGCCAGATGATCATGGGCGCGATCGTCGCGGCCTGGCGCTAGGACCCAGTCCCAGCAAGAGCGCGCACGGTGCGCTCGGCATCGGCGGGCGTGACGTCGCCCGGCAGCGCGAGGATCGGAAGGTCCGCGCCGGCCGCGCGATAGTCATCGAGTCGCGCACGGCACCGGCGCGCGTCGCCGACGATCGTGAACGCGTCGAGCACCTCGTCGGTGACCGCGTCCGCTGCGGCATCACGCTGGCGCACCTCCCACAGACGGAGGATCTCCGCGGCGGCCTCGGCGAATCCGTGACGTGTGACGGTCTCGCGATAGAAGCGGCCCATGCCGCCGATGTAGAAGGCGAGATGGCGCCTGAGCACCGCGCGCGCCGCTGCCTCGTCGTCGCTCACGATGACTGGGAGGAACGGCGCGACCGTGAACGACGCACGCTCGCGGCCCGCGCCGCGTAGTGTCGCCTCGATCACGGCGAGATCCGCGCGGAGTGTCTCCGGGCTCGCGAAGTAGGGCAGCCATCCATCAGCGACCTCGGCGCACTGTCGCATCCCGCGGGGCGTGAGGCTCGCGTGATAGATGGGGATGCGGTCGCGCGGCCGCGCGAGCGCCACCGCGAAACCCGGCGCGATGCTGATGGTCTCGCCGGTGTAGCCGCGACGCGATCCACTCGCGATCGCGCGCACCGCTTCCGTCGTCTCGCGCAAGCGGCGCAGCGGTCGCGCCATCGGGACGCCGTGCCAGCCTTCGACCACGCGCTGACCCGACGTGCCGAGGCCGAGCGTCGCGCGTCCGCCTGAGATCTCGTCGAGCGTGAGCGCGGCCATCGCGAGCAGCGCTGGTGTGCGGCTGTAGATGTTGACGATGCCGGTGCCGAGTCCGATGCGCTCCGTCACGCGAACGAGCGCGCCAAGCGTCACGAACGCATCGCGGCCCCATGCTTCCGGCACGAACAACGTTTCGTAACCGCACTCTTCGGCCGTACGTGCGAAGGCAACGATCTCCGCGAAAGGGCGGTCATGCACGGCTCCGAGCGCGATCCCGATCCGAGACATCTGAACGCATCCTGACACGTAGACTCGCCGGGCATGGCAGACCTCGTGATCATCGGCGCGCTCGTGTTCGGAGCGATCGCGGGCTGGCGTAAGGGTTTCGTCCTTCCGCTCATCGCGCTGGGTGGTGCGTTGATCTCGATCGCCGCGCTCTACGCGGGCCCGCTCAACAGCATCGTTCCCACGGGCACCGCCGGACTCGGAGTCGGCGCGGTCGCGTTCTTCCTCGGCGGCACGATCCTCGGCCGTGTCGGTGGCGTGCTCGTGGGTCTGCTCTACAAGGTCCCGGCGCTACGGCGGTTCGATCAGATCGTCGGCATACCGCTCGGCACCGCGACGGCCGCGGTCGCCGTGTATGTCGCGGTCCTCGGCACGCTCGCGCTCGATGGGTGGCTCTCGCCGCTCCATGGGAAGGCGACCATCGACGCGCAGGACATCGCAGCGGTGCAGTCGCTCGCCGCCGCGAATCCGTCGCTCGGGATGTTCGCGGACCCGGGAGTGCTGAAGGCCATGGCGACGGCGGCGACACGCTCACCCGTCGCCGCGGATCAGCTCGCGAAGTTCGACGCGACGCTTGCGTTCTACGAGCAGACCGTCCGGCCCCAGCTGCTGCAGAGCCGCATCGTGCCGGTATTCCTGGTCGTCGGAGAGTCTCTGCCGTTCATCGGACGGCACGCGGAGCTTCCGACCCACTAACCTCCGCAGCGCGATGACCGATCGCGATCGCGCTCTCGCCGCTCTCTGCGACGCCTTCGTTCCCGGCGACGGCGATCTCCCCAGCGCGAGCCGTCTCGGGGTGCATCGCGTGCTGCGCGCCGAGGTCACCGCGCTCGGCCGGCCGGCGCTCGTCGCGGAGCTCGATCAACTGCTCGACACGATCGAGTCGCCGATTCTGAACCTCGCGCTCACCGGCCGCGCGGTGCGCTTCACATCGCTCCGCCAGTCGGATCGTGAGGTCTATCTGAAGCGGTGGGCCGCGAGTCCGCTGCCGCTGAAGCGTCGTGCGTTCCAGGTGACGAAGCGGCTCGTGCTGCTCTACACGTACGGACAGGATGGCTCGCCGTACGCGGCGCTCGCCGGATATGCGCGTCCGCCGCTCGATCGTCCAGCCGATGCGGTCCCGCTGCGCACGCGGCGGGGCGTGGCCGGCGAAACGATCGACGCGGACGTCTGCGTCATCGGATCCGGCGCGGGCGGTGGGGTCGTCGCCGCGGAGCTCGCCGTCGCGGGGAAGCGGGTCGTCGTGCTCGAGCGCGCGTCGCTGCGAACCGAGCCCGATTTCGACAGCCGCGAGCTCGCGGGATACGCAGCGCTGTTCGTCGAGCGCGGCATCGCCGCGACGAGCGATCGCGCGATCGCGCTGCTCGCGGGCTCGGCCGTCGGCGGCGGCACCATCGTGAACTGGAACACCTCGCTGCGGATCCCCGCTCAGGTGCGACAGGATTGGCACGAGGCAGGGATCGACGATCTCGACGAGCACTACGGCGCCGTGAGCCAGCGGATCGATGTGGACACCGACGAGAGCCCGCGCAACGGGCCGAACGCCGTCCTCGAGCGCGGACTCCGGGCGCTCGGTCTCGCGAGCGCCACGATCGCGCGCAACGTTCGCGGCTGCGTCACCGACGGGGCGGCGGTCCCGGCGTGCGGGCATTGCACGCTCGGCTGCCGGCGCGGCGCGAAACGCTCGACGCTCCGCACGTATCTCGCGGACGCCTGCGCGCAGGGCGCCGAGATCCTGCATGACACCGACGCGCGGCGCATCGAGACGGCCGGCGGGCGCGTGACCGGCGTCGTCGCGCGCACAGTGCGCGGCGAGCTGCGCGTCCGCGCGCCCCTGGTCGCGGTCGCCGGTGGCGCGATCTTCTCGCCCGCGCTGCTGCTTCGATCCGGTATCGCGATGGCTCAGGCGGGTCGGCACTTCCACCTCCATCCGGTGGCGGTCACCGCCGGCGTGTACGACGAGGACCTGGGCGGTGTGTGGTCGGGCGTCCCGCAGTCGGTGCTGGGCGACGAATTCGCCGAGGAGGACGGCGGCTACGGATTCCGCATCGAGATCCCTCAGGCGTATCCCGGCGTCCTCGCGGCGTCGTTCCCGTGGTGGGGAAGCGAGGCGCACCGCGCGCGCACCGCGCAGGCCCGCAACATCGCGCCGTTCATCGCGATCGTTCGTGATGAGACCGAGGGCCGCGTACGCGTCGACCGTGACGGGGAACCTGTTGTCGACTACTCATGCGGGTTCCACGACCGCCGCCGTCTGACGCACGGCATGCGCGAATGTGCGCGCATCCACGCGGCGGCTGGGGCGCGCAGCGTGTTCACGCTGCACACGCCACCGCTCGAGCACGCCGGCGGACCGATCGGGCCGTTCGTCGCGGAGATCGAGCGCCGCGGCGTCGCGCCGAACCGAGTGACGCTCTTCTCGGCGCACCAGATGTCGAGCTGCCGGATCGGGGTCGATCCGGCGACCTCGGTCGCGGATCCGGATGGACAGGTGTACGGCGTGCGCGGTCTCTACATCACCGATGCGAGCGCGTTCCCGAATGCGTCCGGCGTCAACCCGATGCTCACCGTCATGGCGCTGGCGCGGCGCACGGCTTCGCGCATGGTCGCCGCCTCATAAACTCAGAGGGAGTTACACGAGGGAGAGGATCAATGGAGCTGCATTCCGGCGACGCCGCGCCGGCGTTCGCCCTGACCGATGAGAACGGAAAGCTCGTCTCGACCGATGCGATGGGTGGGCAGAAATACGTCGTGTACTTCTACCCGAAGGACGACACACCGGGCTGCACCGTCGAGGCCTGCCAATTCAACGACAACCTGACCGCGTTCCAGGGGCTCGGCATCCCGGTGCTCGGCGTCTCGCGCGACGACGCCGCGTCGCACCGCGCGTTCCAGGCGAAGTTCAAGCTCAAGTTCCCGCTCCTCAGCGATCCCGACCGGAGAGCCCATGACGCGTACGGCGCCTGGGGCGAGCGGCCCGGTCGCGGTGAGGGCGTGATCCGGTCGACGTTCCTGGTGGACGAGCGCGGCAAGGTGAAGAAGGCGTGGTACGGCGTGAAGCCGGATGGCCACGCGCAGGAAGTGCTCGCGGCGCTCAAGAGCTGACGCACCGGTTTTGGTGAAAACCGAACCGGCGACGCACCCAGCCAGTACGCTGTGCGAACGATGAAGACATATCGGCCGCCGACGTCGAACGACGCGGTCCTGCGGCGCGGCGACTTCATCGCCCCGGTCCTGCATGAGATCCGTAAGGTCATCGTCGGCCAGGACTACCTCGTAAATCGGCTATTGCTGGGACTGCTCTGCAACGGCCACCTGCTCATCGAGGGCGTGCCGGGCCTCGCGAAGACGCTCGCGGTGAAGACGCTGTCGGACACGATCGAGGCGAGCTTCAAGCGCGTCCAGTTCACGCCGGACCTTCTGCCGGCGGACCTGAACGGCACGATGATCTATAACCCCGCCGACCAGACGTTCCGGCCACGCCTCGGGCCGATCTTCACCGACATCCTCCTCGCCGACGAGGTCAACCGGGCCCCGCCGAAGGTGCAGAGCGCGCTCCTCGAGGCGATGCAGGAGAAGCAGGTGAGCATCGGCGGGACCACGCATCCGCTGGGTGAGTTGTTCATGGTGCTCGCCACGCAGAATCCGATCGAGCACGAGGGGACGTATCGCCTGCCCGAGGCGCAGGTCGACCGTTTCATGATGAAGGTCGTCATCGGTTATCCGTCGCAGCAGGAAGAGCGCGAGATCATGGATCGCCAGACGATCGGTGAGATCCCGCAGGTCCGCCGCGTCGCCTCCCCGAAGGCCGTGCTCGACGCGCGCGCCGCCGTGAAGCAGATCCACATGGATGACTCGCTCAAGGACTACGTCGTGCGCATCGTCTTCGCGACGCGCGAGCCCGAGCAGTTCGGTCTGAGCGATCTGGGGCCGATGATCGCGTACGGCGTATCACCGCGCGCGTCGATCTTCATCTCGCTCGCCGCTCGCGCGAACGCGTTCCTTGAAGGGCGCGACTACGTGCTTCCGGACGACGTGAAGGCCGTCGCGCCTGACGTGATGCGCCACCGCCTCATCGTCACCTACCAGGCCGAGGCGGAGGAGATCACGCCCGAGTCGGTCATCGCGAAGGTGCTGGACAAGGTCCCGCTTCCCTGACCGTGATCGCGACGGCACGCGCTCACGCCCGCGTCCAGGGCGACCAGGCCCTTCCAGCGAGCGTGCTCCGGCGCATCCGTCAGGTCGAGATCAAAGCGCGCATCCTCGCCGACGACGCGCTGCTCGGCACGTATCGGAGCGTCTTCCGTGGGTCGGGGCTCGAGTTCGAAGAGGTGCGCGAGTACGAGCCGGGCGACGATATCCGCAGCATCGACTGGAACGTCACCGCTCGGATGGGCACGCCGTTCATCAAGAAGTTTCGCGAAGACCGCGAGCTCAACATCCTGCTGGCGGTCGACGTCTCCGCTTCGTCATGGTTCGGCTCGGTCGATCAGAGCAAGCGGGATCTCGCCGCGGAGGTCGCCGCGCTGCTCGCGATGACCGCGATGCGCAGCCACGACCGCGTCGGGCTTCTTCGGTTCGCGGAGGGGCTCCAGGAATGGATGCCCTCGCGCCGCGGCCGCGAGCATCTCCTGCAGGTGATCCGCGAGCTCCTGTTCGCGCCACCGCGCCGCGCGCGCACCGAGATGACCGACGCGGCCCGCTTCCTTACCAACATCACGAAGAAGCGCAGCGTGGTCTTCCTGATCTCCGACTTCCTGGACGTCGCCCTCGTCGACGATCCCGCGGTGCGGATGCTCGGCCGGAAGCACGACGTCATCGCCCTCGTTCTCAACGACCCGCGCGAGCTCGAGCTTCCGAACGTGGGCGTGATCGCGCTGGAGGACGCTGAGACCGGCCGCATCGCGTATGTCGACACGGCCGATCGACGGTTGCGCGCGGAGTACGCGAGCACCGCTCGGCGTCGACGCACGGAGCGCAGGCAAGCGCTCGCGCGCATGAAGATCGACAGCATCGATCTCTACACCGATCGGCCCTTCGTCCCCGCGCTCATGGCGCTGTTCAACGCACGGACGCGGCGCAGCTAGTGCGGCGCGTGTTCGCGCTGGCTCTCGCGTTGTCGCTCGGTGTCGCGAGCGCGGCAGCCGCCGCGGATCCCGTGAACGCGGCCGCGACACTTGACCGGGCGACGATCACCGTCGGCGACCCGGCCTTCCTGACCGTGTACGCCGACGCGGACGCGGGATACCAGGTGAGCGACCCGACGATCGCGCACACCGTCGGCGATCTCGAAGTGCTCGAGGTCCTGCCGTCCGGCCGCGCCGGCCGCGCCGGCGGTGTGGTGCGCTGGACCTTCCGCTATCGGGTCACCGGGTGGGTCGTCGGCGACCTCAGCGTGCCGCCCATCTCGATCCCGTACGCCGGTCCGAATGGCGTGACCGGCGTCGCGCTGACCGCACCGGTCGCGCTGCGCGTCGCGACCGTGATCAAGGACGGCGAGGACATCACGGACATCAAGCCACTGAAGCCGCAGCTCGACCTGCCCGAAGCGCTTGCCGCGAAGCTCGGGCGCATCGCGCTCGGCGTCGTCGCCGCCGCGGCGTTCGCCGCGCTCGCCGGCGTGATCTTCTGGATGCTGCTGCGGCGACGCGACCGCGTCCCCGCGGCGGAGCGTCTCACGCCGGTGCGGCGCGCGCTGCGTGAGCTCGACGCGCTCGCGGAGCAGCGTCTTCCGGAAAAGGGAAAGACGGCCGAGCATTACGCGCTCCTCACCGCGAGCCTGCGCCAGTATGCCGTCGAGCGCTTCGGCATCGAGCCCGGTCGCACGAGTCGCGAGCTTCGCGCCGCCCTGGAGCGCGCGGGTGTCGACCGCGCGCAGGCCGGCGCGATCTACGAGATCCTGCGCGAGGGCGACGAGGTCCGCTTCCGGCACGCGATCCCGTATCCCGCGCACGCGCAGAACGCGGTGCGCGCCGCGCTTGACGTCGTCCGGCGGGCGGCCACGGCGGAGGAATACGAGATCGCCGCGCTGAGGCCGCAGTGAGCGTGCGCATCCTCGGTACTGAGATGCGCTTCGAGGCGCCGTGGGCGCTCGCGCTCCTCGCGCTCGTCGTCTTTGCGGCCGCGCTCGAGCTGCGTCGCGAGCGCGGCCGCGGCGGCGGTGTGCTGTTCTCGTCGCTCGGACTGGTGCCGCGCGCGCGTGGCAGCTGGCGAGTACGCCTGCGCTGGCTGATGCTGCCGCTGCGGGTGATGGCCGCGACGGCGCTGATCGTCGCGCTCGCCTCCCCGTCCGTCGTGCAAGCCGCGCTCGACGTTCCGGCCGAGGGGATCGACATCGTCATCGTCATCGACACGTCGTCGTCGATGACCACGCCGGACCTCGGCGGCCAGTCCCGGATCGACGTCGTGAAGCACGTCGTCCACGACTTTCTCGATGGGCTGAAGAACGATCGCGTCGGCGTCGTGATCTTCAGCTCGGAGTCGATGGTGCTCAGCCCGCTCACGCTCGACTACGCGGCGGCACAGCGTCTGGTCGAGCCGATCGCGGCCGGCCGTCCACTGCGCGACGGCACCGCCATCGGCACGGGCCTCGCGACCGGCCTTAACCTCCTCCGCGACTCCACGGCGCGCGGCAAGGTCGCGATCCTCCTCACCGACGGGCAGAACAACGCGGGCGATGTGCAGCCGACCGACGCGGCGCAGATCGCGAAGCTGCTCGGCGTGCGCCTCTACACGATCGGCGCGGTCGCGGCGCGCTCGAGCACCGAGGTCGACGAGGCCTTGATGAAACGCATGAGCGAGACGACCGGCGGCCTCTACTTCCGCGCCTCCAGCGAGACCGCCCTGCGCGATGTGTACCGCGAGATCTCGACGCTCGAGAAGGCGCGCGTTGGCACGCGGGCGTTCATCTCGACCGAGGACGCGTCCATTCCGTTCGCCGCGGCCGGAGCGGGGCTCCTCGCGCTGCAGTTCGTCCTAGCGCTCACGGTCTTCCGGAGGACGCCGTGAACGTTCCGCCGCTGGGCTTCGCGCGGCCGGAGCTCTTGGTGCTCCTCGCGGCGCTGCCACCGATCGCGTCGCTCGTCGCGCTCGCATACCGCGCACGGATCCGCGCGCTGCGATCCTTCGGTGGCGCGACCCTGCTCGTGTCGCGCAGTGGCGCACGCTGGTTCCTCAAGTCGACGCTCGTCCTCCTCGCGCTGGCGAGCCTCGTGATCGCCCTCGCCGGCCCGTACGTCGACCTGCGCGCGCGTGCCGCGCGCCGGCTCGGCGTCGACATCGTGCTCGCGGTCGATGTGTCGCAGAGCATGGCCGCGCGCGACGTGGAGCCCGACCGGCTGCGTGCGGCGCGCCACTTCGCCGAGGAGCTCGGACGGCAGATGGTCGGCAGCCGCGTCGCGCTGGTTCTGTTCGCCGGTCAGGGCACTGTGCGGTATCCGGCGACGACCGATCCGCGCATCCTCGGCGAGGTCCTCGACAACTCGGGTCGCGGCGTGCGGCTCCAGCAGGGATCGTCGCTTCGCGCCGGCCTCGCGTCAGCGCTCGGCGCCTTCCCTCCCGATCTCGATCCGCTGCGGCAGCGCGCGATCGTGCTCGTGTCCGACGGCGAGATCACCAACAGCGACGTGCCAGAGGCCGACGAGCTGAGAGGTGCTCGCATCTACGCGGTCGGCATCGGCACGACCGCCGGCGGCCAGATACCCACGTACGACGCGAACGACGGGAAGTTCACGGGCTATCTGCGCGATGCCGGCGGCGCCCCCGTCGTGACCCACCTCGTCGAGGGGACGCTGCGCTCGGTCGCGGACAAAGGCGGCGGCCGCTACTTCCACTACATCGGCAACGACGGCGTCATCGGTGATCTCGCTCGCGAGCTGCGCACGATGGAGGCCGTCGAGCCGCTCGACGACGCCGGTTCTGTGCCCGATGAGCGCTCCGCGCCATTCATCGCCCTCGCCATCGCGCTGCTGCTCCTCGAATGGCTCGTATCCGAGCGGCGCGCGATGCCTACACCGCGTGGTGTTGGCCGGCCGGTCGCGCGTCGCCGCCGTCGCATCCTCGGGATCGCGTTCGGCTCGGCCGCGCTGTGGGCCGCCGCCTGCGGCGACGCGGCGCTGTCGAACGAGACGGCGAACGCACGCTTCGCGGCGGGCGATTACACCGGCGCGCTCGCGGCGTACCGGGATCTCCAGCAGGAATCGCCCGATTCGCCGGAGCTCGCCGTGAACGCGGCGAACGCGCTGCACAAGATCGCCGAATACCCGCGGGCCCTCGCCGAGTACGGCAAGGCGATCGACGGAAAGGATCTGACGCTGCGAGCGATCGCGCAGTATGACCGCGGCAACACGCTCTTCCGCATGGCGCGGTACGAAGACGCGCGCGACGCGTACCGAGAAGCGCTGCGCATCGATCCGACCGATCGCGATGCGAAGTTCAATCTCGAGGTCATCCAGCGAATCCTGTCGGCGCGGCCGGCGCAGCCGGGCCAGCAGCCCGGCCCCGGACAGGGTCAGTCCGGCAGCCCGAGGCCCGGCGCGCAGGGGCCGGGACAGAGCGGTCAGCCGACCGCCGGCGCGTCGCCGCAGCCCGGCCAGAATCCTGGTCAGCCGCAGGAGGCGACGAGCGATCCGACGAACTCGACCGATCCGAGTTCGCAGCCATCGCCGGCGCTGCGCCCCGCGCTCGACGACTTCCGACGCGGACTCACCCTCGACGACGCGCTGCGTGTGCTCGACGCGCTGCGCGGCGAGCAGCGGGGCGTCGGCCAATTGCTCGAAGGCCCGCGCGATGGAACGGGCGGCGAGTACTAGTCGACGGCTCGCGCACGCCTAGAGCTCGATCGTCCGTCCGATGCCGCGCTCGCGCGCTAGCCTCAGCACGAGGGCGGCGGCCGCAGCGTCTTCGACCGCGACACCGACCGATTTGTAGAGCGTGAGCTGCGTCGCATCGGCGCGGCCCGGCCGAGAGCCGGACACGAGCTCGCCGAGCTCGGCATGCACGTGCGCCGCGGTGATCAGCCCGTCGCGGATCGGCCAGAGGAGATCGTTCGATCCGCCCGGCGGCGGTGCGAGTGCGGCGGCGCGCGATTCCACGACGACGAGCGACGCCGCGACGGTCTCGCCATCGACCTCGCGGCCCGCGGTGTTGTAGCCGACGGAGTTCACGTGCGTGCCGGGGCGCAACCATTCGCGGCGCACGACCGGCTCCGCGCTGTGCGTGCACGCGCACACGACGTCCGCGCCACGCACCGCATCGGAGAGCGACGCGGCGCGCACCGACACGCCCGTCTCCGACGCGATCTCGCGCGCGACCGCCGACGCCTTTGACACATCGCGCGCGCCGATGACGATCTCCCGGAAGCGACGCACGCGCGGCAGCGCGCGCAGATGGGCGCGCGCCTGCACGCCGGCGCCGAGCACCGCCAACGACGCGGCGTCTTTGCGGGCGAGCAGATCGGTGGCGAGCGCGGAACCGGCGGCGGTGCGCGCCGCGGTGATCGCCTCGCCGTCCATCAGCGCGGCGGGACTGCCGGTCAGAGGATCGAAGGCGAGGATCACCGCCTGATGCGTGGGCCGATCGGTGTTGCGCGGGAACAGCGAGACCAGCTTCGTCGTCAGCGCGCCCGCGCTCGGGAGATAGGCCGGCATGGCGGCGAGGAGCGCGTCCTTCTCGGCCACGAGGGCCGCGATGCGCGTCGGCATCGAGGCACGGCCGGCGGAAAGATCGGCGAGCGCGGCCCCTACGGCGGCCCGCAGCGCGTCCGGATCGAGGAGCGACTCGACCTCGCGCTTGTCCAGAAAGAGCACCCGCGGATGCTACCGACAGGCCCGGCCGAGCGAAGTCGTCGTATCTTTTGTGTGTATGTGTCGCAGCATCAAGACGCTCCGGGGGACGGCACCCGCGACGGACGAAGAGGTCCGGGCGGCGGCGCTGCAGTTCGTCCGCAAGATCAGCGGTTTTCGGGCTCCGGCGCCGGCCAACGCCGCCGCTTTCGAGGCGGCCGTCGAGGAGATCCGCGCCTCCTCGGAGCGGCTCCTGCACCGCTTGCCCGCCAAGCGCGCCCGCCCCGCGGCTAGGCCAATTGACGCATAGGGCCTAATCAGGGCGTTTCGGCGGCCCCACTCCCCGTTAGAGGGATAGACAGGCCAATTAGCGGAGCCACACTTCCCGCAATTGGCTAACCCCCGGCGAGGCTGCCGGCCTGGAGGACTAGGGATCGTGACGCTTCTGCGCAAATGCCTGTACCTGGCGCTCGGCGCCCTGTTCGTGGCGAGCTGCGGCGGTGCCGGCCCCATCGCCGCGAAGCCCACCCCGGATCCGCTGTCTGGAACGTACGTCACCAAGGGCGGCGGCGGTGCGCTCGACGCCGTGAAGGCGCTGACCACAGGTTTTTCAGCGGTCCACCCGACGGTGACCTGGCAGGGCTTCGACGATGTCGGGTCGGACGCCGGCGTGTCGCTCACCGTGAACGGGACCGTGGACCTCGGCTTCATCAGCCGGGACCTCAAAGCGCTTGAGCGGGGGACCGTCGCGACCGTGCCCATCGGTGCGTCGGGCACGGGCGTCGGTGTGAACGCGACGAACCCGGTCAAGGCGCTGACCAAGGATCAGGTCGCGAAGATCTTCACCGGCCAGATCACCGACTGGAAGGATGTCGGCGGCACGCCGGGCAAGATCCGCGTGCTCTTGCGCGAGCCCGAGTCCTCGACGCGCTCGGCCTTCGAGTCGTACTTCTTCGGCTCGACGAAGCCGGTCTACCCGAAGGACGCGGTCGAGGTGTTCCAGATCGACGAGACGCTCAAGGCCATCGGTTCGTTCAAGGACGCGATCGGGATGATGACGATGAACGCGAAGGCGTTCAGCACCGTCGACGTGGCGCTGCTGACGATCGACAACATCGCGGCGACCCGCGACACCCTGTCGAACGGCACGTACCCGATCCGGCGCCCGCTGTACTTCGTGTACAACCCGGAGCCGACAAAAGTGAAGCCGACGATCAAGGCTTTCATCGACTTCGTGAAGAGTGCCGAAGGGCAGAAGATCCTGGCCGGCCTCTAGGACGGCTCCCGTGCGATTCTTCAGTCAACTCTTCGCGCCGAGCCTGCTGCGCGCGCTCGTCGGTCGGACGGTCGCGGTGGCCGTGGGTGCCCTCGTGGTGCTCGCGGCCGTCGCCCTCTACGAATCCAACGAGCTCATCGCGAAGCAGTTCGAGGACGAAGCGACCATCGTCGCGCAGGCCGCCGCGAACGGCATCGAGGGTCAATCCACGCTGCTCGTGCGCCAAGCCTCGCTGCTGGCCGGACTGCCAACGATCCGCGAGCTCACTGAGGCCAACGACCGCAACGCGCTCGATGCGTTCCTCCTGCCGCAAAAATCGCGCCTCCTCGTCGACTTCATGGACGTCAGCGATCTTGACGGGAAGCTGATCGGCGGCGCGCAGGACTTCAAGCCCGGCGACACGCTGAAGCCGGACCTTCTCCAGCTCGTGCAGGCGCGCGCACAGCAGTCATGGTCGCTCTCCGACGAGCCGCAGGGCATCGTGATCCGCGCCATCTACGTGATCCGGGGCAAGGACCAGGAGCCGATCGGTTACATAGAAGTGGCGTCGATCCTCGACAACTCATACCTGCAGTCGATCAACACGAAGAGCGACGCGCAGCTCGCGCTCATCTGGAACGGGAAGGTCCGCGCGTCGACGACAACGATCCCCGACGGTGTCGCCTTCCCATCGGTGGAGCAGGTCGACAACGCCGTGGGCGACGTCTTCGTCCAGGACGTGGCCCTGAGCGGCCACGACTATTACGGCATCTTCCAGGTCGTACGGTCGCAGGTGGCCAAGCCGGGCGTGTTGGCGGTCCTCTTGCCGCTCGATGCGCTCGCGGCCTCGCAGCGCACGCTGCTGCTGATCCTGTTCGTCCTCGCGGCCAGCCTGATCGCCCTCGTCACGTTCTTCGCATACCGGTCGGCCACGGCGATGACCCGGCCGCTGGCATATCTCGCCGCGGCCGCCCAGCAGATCGAAGCGGGCGACCTCGGCGTGCGCATCCGCCAGCGCTCGCAACACGAGATCGGAACGCTCGAGCGCGCGTTCGACACGATGGCCCGATCGCTCAGCGAACGTGAGCGAGCGCAGCAGGAGTACCTCGCCGAGGTGCGCACCGTGAACGAGGTCGCCGACGCGGTCGTCGGTGTCACCGACCGCGAGCGCATCTTCGCGGAGTCGCTGTCGCGCATGGTCGCGCTGTTCCACGCGGACGGCGCGTCGATCGTCATCCGTGAGGACGCGCCCGGCGCGCCGCCCGGGTCCGGCGGTCGTCTCATCGCGCCGACGACGATCGGCATCGACGCCGCGACCGCCGTCATGCTCGCGACGCGCGTTCTGGTGAATCCGGTCTACGACCCGAACCAGATCCAACACCTGCACGTGCCGCAGAGCGCGATGCCGTACGTCGCGCACATCCCGCTGTCCGCGCGCGGTCGCGCCGCCGGCCTCCTCTCCGCCTACTTCAAGACACCGCGGGAGATCACCGACACGGAAGCGCGCGCGCTGCGCACGATCGCCCGTCTGGTGAGCGTGGCGAAGGAGAACGCGGATCTCGTCAACGAGCTGAAGGACAACAACCTTCAGCTCGAGCGCGCGAACCGCCTGAAGAGCGAGTTCCTCGCGTCGGTGAGCCACGAGCTGCGTACCCCGATGAACGCGATCATCGGCTACACGAAGCTCATGCTCGACGGGCTCGACGGCGACCTCACCGAGCAGCAGACCGCCGACCTCGAGCGCGTCGTGCAGGCCGCCGACAACCTCCTGAGCCTGATCAACGGACTGCTCGACCTCGCAAAGATCGAGGCCGGCAAGATGGAGCTCAACGTCGAGGAGGTAGACGTCCCGCTGGTCATCGAAGACGTCATCGAGCTCATGCGGGCGAGCGCGGACGCGAAGGCGCTCAACCTCCAAGCCGATGTCGCCAGCGCGCTGCCGACCGCGTGGGCGGACCGCGCGCGCGTCCGCCAGGTGCTGGTGAACCTCGTGGCCAACGCGGTGAAGTTCACCGAACGCGGCGGCGTCACGATCCGTGCGTCGGTCGTCGACGGCTGGATCACGCTCGCGGTCGTCGACACCGGCGTGGGCATCCCCGCCGAAGCGCAGACGTACATCTTCGACGAGTTCCGGCAGGTCGACGCGTCGACGACGCGCCGCTATGGCGGGACCGGCCTGGGCCTGGCCATCTCGAAGCGCCTCATCGCGCTGCACGGCGGTCGCATCTGGGTCGATAGCACCGTGGGCGTCGGCAGCTCGTTCCTGTTCACCCTGCCGATCCGCGTGCGCGCCGCCGCCCTCGCCGACGGCGGGCTCACCGGCGCGGCGGCGAGGTCCTAACGGTGGCGCGGGTACTCGTGATCGAAGACGAGGCGAACAACCTCGATGTCGCGCAGCGCATCATCCGCGCGGCGGGTCACGTGGCGCTCGTCGCGATGGACGGTCAGTCCGGTCTTGACGTCGCGCGCGCCGAACGACCAGACGCGATCCTCGTCGACCTGCTCCTCCCGCGCGTCGACGGCTGGACCGTGACACGCACGCTCCGCGGTGAGGCGTGGGCCGCGCGCACACCGATCATCGCCGTATCCGCGCTCGCGATGCAGCAAGACCGGCAGCGTGCGATCGACGCAGGCTGCGACGACTTCGTCTCCAAGCCGTACGCGCCCGCCGAGCTTCGGGCGGTCCTGGCGCGCTTCCTCCCCGAGACCGTGGCGGTGACGGCCGGCATGAAACGGCACGACGTCACCGCGGCGCCGGTCGTCCATCTCGGCACCGTGCTCGCCGTCGACGATGAGCCCGCGAACCTAGATCTGATCTCGCGCCGGCTCGCGGCGCTGGGCTGCGCGGTGCTGCGCGCCTCGAACGGCGAGCAGGCGCTCGCGATCGCCGAGCGCGAGCGCCCCGACCTGGTGCTGCTCGACGTCATGATGCCGGGCATCGACGGCTGGGAGACCTGCCGGCGTCTCAAGAAGAACCCGCAGACCGCGGCGATCCCGGTCATCTTCGTCACGGCGAAGGACCAGACCGACGACGTCGTCACCGGCTTCGAGGCCGGCGGTGTTGACTATGTCGCGAAACCGTTCGAGCCGGTGGAGCTCGCGGCGCGCGTGCGGAGCGCGCTCTTCACGAAGCGCCTTCAGGACGAACTTCGCGCGAGCAACCAGGAGCTCATCAAGGTCGAGCGGTCGCGGCAAGAGCTCATCGGGATGCTGGGCCACGACATCCGTAACCTCGCGAACAGCGTGGTGGCCTTCCTGCAGCTCGTCGGCATGGGTCAGCTCGACCCGTCGCGGCCGGAGTTCGCCGAGCTGCTCGGCCTCTCGGAGTCGAACGTCAGCGAGATGCTGCGGATGGTCAACGCGCTCCTCGACGTGTACAAGCTCGAGGAGGGCAGGCTCGAGGCGGTGCCGCAGGCGATACGGCTCGAGGAGCTCACGCGCAAGAGCGTCTCTCAGGTGAAGCCCGAGGCACGCGCGAAGAACATCACGGTCTCGAGCGACGTGGGGGACGCGATCGTCTTCGTCGACGACGGTCTCATCGTCCGCGTGCTCACGAACCTCCTCGCGAACGCGGTGAAGCACACGCCCTCGGGTGGCAAGGTGCACGTCGAAGCGCGCAAGGCCGACGAGGGCACCGACTTCGTCCTCATCCGCGTGTCGGATACCGGACCGGGCATCACGACCGAGGACGCGCCGAATGTCTTCGACCGCTTCTACCAGGGTGGTACCGGCCGTAGCCGCGGCGGCACCGGGCTCGGTCTCGCCTTCTGTCGGCTCGCGGTCGCGCTGCACGGCGGCACGATCCGCGTCGCGAATCCCGGACAGCCGGGCGCGAGGATCGACCTCACATTGCCCGCCGCGGCCGCGGATCACGTGGCGGTGCCGGCATGAAGAACATCGTCCTTGACGCCACCAGCGACAGCGCGCGCCGCTACGAGCACCGCTTCCTCGTGAACGAGGCCGTCGCGCGGCTGGCGCTCCGCACCAGCGGCACGTACCTACCACTCGACCGCGACGACCGGCCCTATCAGTGGTCGACGACCGCGTACCTCGACTCCTACGACTGGCGGATCTTCCGCGCCGCCGAGGCCGGTGAGGCGCTGCAGCTGCGGGTCCGCGAGTACCACCGGACGAGGCCGAACGAGATCCTCGCCGGCGCGTCCGTGTATCTCGAGATGAAGGACGACTCCGCCAGTACGTCATTCAAGGAGCGCTACGAGGTGCCGACGAAGTCGCTCCCCGAGTACCTCCGCGGCGAGCAGAAGCTGCCGCGTGACCAGAACGGCCTCGTCGAGCGCGCCGAGCGGTCGATCGCGGTCGGAATCCGGCCCGTCGTGGTCACGCAGTACAACCGCATCGCGTATTCGGCGCCCGATGCGAGCATGCGAATCACCGCGGACCACAACCTCATGTACCTGGCGGTGCCCTGGGTCGCCAACGACCTGAGCTCGATGCCCTGCCGGATCGGGCCAGTCATCGCGCGCGAGCCCGGCGTGATCATCGAGGTGAAGTGGTACCAGGAGCTTCCGCGTTGGGCGGATGAGCTCTACTCGTACATCCGCGATCACATGGTGAACGAGCGTCCATCGAAATTCGTCGTCGCGTTGCGTCATCTGCTCGGCGAAGAGCAGAAGAGCGTGGCGCAGTGAAAGACCTCACCGTGACGATGCCGCCGGGATCCAAGACGATCCCGACGAGCGTGGTGGTCGTCGAAGACGATCCCGCGTCGGCCGACGTCCTCCAGCGCCGCCTGCAGGCGAATGGGATGAAGGTCGCCGTCGGTCGCGATGGCGCCGAAGGTCTCGCGCTGGTGCGAGACATCGTCCCCGATCTGGTGCTGCTCGACGTGATGCTGCCCGACACCGACGGCTACGACGTGTGCCTGCGCATCAAGAGCGACGGCTCGATTGCGCACATACCCGTGATCTTCCTCTCGGCCCGCGGCGAGGTCGTCGACAAGGTTCGCGGCCTGTCGTGCGGAGCGGCCGACTACGTGACGAAGCCGTGGAACGCCGCCGAGCTCCTCGCCCGGATCGACGCCGTGCTGCTCCAGTCCCGGAACGCGCGCCCGCCACGGCTCGAGCCACAATTGGCGCGTCCGCAGCGCGCCCGCCCGGTCGCGGCCATCACGCTGAATGACGGAGCGCGGCGCGCCGCGGCGGAGAAGCTCCTCGCACCGCTGTTCGACATCGTCCAGGACGGTTCCGTCGCGGTCGATCTCATCCTCGTCGATGACAGCGCACTGCCGGACCACGACCTCGCCGATGAAGGCGCCGCGATCCTCGTCATCGCGAAGGGTTCGGAGACGCCGGCGGCCGAGTTCGCGCGTCTCGATGGCGATCTCGCCCGCCATGCCGAGCTCCTCGTGCGCGAGATGCGCCTCGTGCGCGACATGGGCGCGGCCGCCGATGCGCTCATCACCCTCGCCACCTCGCTCGAGGCGCACGACCGGTTCATGATGGGTCACAGCGAGCGCGTCGCCGCGCGCGCCGTCGCGATCGCGGGCCTCCTCGGACTCGATCAGGCGGCGGTCGGTACCATCCGGCTGGGCGCGCTGCTGCGCGATATCGGCAACGCGAAGCTGCCGCCACCGATCGTCCACAAGGCCGGCGAGCTCACGCCGCACGAGCGCGAGTCGCTGGAGCAGCACCCGCTGCTCGGCGAGGAGCTTCTCCGACGCGTATCGCCGCTCGCGCCGATCCTGCCGATCGTCCGCTGGCACCACGAGCGTCTCGACGGGGGCGGCTATCCCGACCACCTTTCGGCCGAGAAGATCCCACTCGAGGTGCGCATCGTGAGCGTCGCCGATCGGTTCGAGGCGCTCCTCGTCGATCGTCCGGACCGCGCCGCGGTGTCCGAGCAGGAAGCCGTTCGAATCCTGCAAGGCGCGGTTGGTCGCGGCGAGCTCGATCCGGCCGTCGTCGCCGCTCTCGCCGCGCTGGTGCGTTCGGCGGGCAGTCAGGACGTGCAGCAGTGAGCGACCGGATACGCGTGCTCATCGTCGACGACGAGCGGCTCTTCGCCGAGCTGCTCCGCGTCGCGATGCGCAGCGCCGACGACATCGACGTCGTCGCGGTGGCGCACGACGTGCGGAGCGCGATCGCGGCGCTCAGTGAAACGCGACCCGATGTGGTCCTCGCGGATTACCACCTGCCGGACGGGACCGGCGCGGACCTCGCGCGCGCGGTGCGCGCAGCGCTGCCGCAGGCTGCGATCGTCGTGCTCACCGGCGATCCGAGCGCGTTCACGCTCGCCGATGTCGCGCGGTCCGGCGCCTCGGGTCATCTCACGAAAGAGCGTGGCTTCAGCGACGTCGTTGGCGCGGTGCGCGCCGCGGCCGCCGGCGAGGTGCTCTTCTCATCGAGCGAGCTCCAGCGCCTGCTGCTTTCCGAGCGCACCGACCCCGGGACCGCGACCGAACCGCTGACGCCGCGCGAGCTCGAGGTGCTGCATCTCCTCGCGAGCGGCGCGAGCACGGCCGCCGCCGCCGCGGCCCTCGGCATCTCGACCGCGACCCTTCGTGCGCACGTTCAGGCTGTGCTCCGTAAGCTCGGCGCGCACTCCCGTTTGGAGGCCGTCGCGGAGGCCGCCCGTCTCGGTCTGGTGACGCTGGATTCGTGGACGCGTCAAGGCCCGACCTCCCCGCGCGGGGGGAAAGAGCTCGTCCGTGGCGGCTAACTCCCCACGGAGGGGGGTCGAATGAAGGGAGACCCGTCTACCATCCACCGCATGGCAAAGCTCCTTATCGCTGATGACCTCGTGCCCATCCGCCAGATGGTCCGCATCACGCTGTCCACTCAGGGCTGGACGATCCTCGAGGCAAAGAACGGCAGCGAGGCGCTCGAGCTCGCGCGCGCCGAGAAACCGGACCTCGTCCTCCTCGACGTCGACATGGGGCCCGGGCCGAATGGCTTCGAGGTCTGCAAGCAGCTGAAGTCGGAGGCGGGCACGAAGGACATCCCGGTCGTGATGCTGACGGCGCACGAGAGCGAGAGCGACAAGAAGACCGGGTTCTCGGTCGGCGCGACGCAGTATCTGACCAAGCCGTTCGGACCGCTGGAGCTCATCGACACCATCCGCGGAATCCTCGCGCACAGCTGAAGCGGCCATGCCAGAGGAAAGACCCGAGCGGATGTCGATCGAGGTGATCGAAGTCTCTCCCCATATCGCGGTGCCGCAGGCGGGTTCGACCGTCGCGGGCGAGGTGTTCCGCCAGCTGTTGCAGCAGGCGATCCGCGTCGCGGATCAGGCGAACTCGCAAGCCGTGCGCATGGCGAGCGACTTCGCCGAGGTCTACCGCCGCGAGCAGGCCGTCCGATCCGAATACGAGACGAAGCTGCGCGAGATGCGACTCCTCGAGCGGCAGAGCACGCGCTACGCGGAGGACCTCGCCGAGATGCTCCGCAGCGAGCGCGAGCGCCGCGAGGAGCTCGAGACGGCGCTCGAGAGCGAGCGCGTCGCGAACGAGGAGCTACGGCGCACCGGTCTGCAGGGCATCAGTCACCTTCTTCTCGCGGCGACGATCAAGGACCAGACCACGGGTGCGCACCTGCTGCGAGTGCGCAAGCTCGTTGAGGCGATAGGCACGCGCCTCGGTCTACCGGCGCAGATCGTCGAGGAATTCGGCTACTCGAGCGTCATGCACGACGTGGGCAAGATCCACACGCCCGATCACATCCTGCAGAGCGAGCACCGTCTCTCCGCCGAGGAGTTCGAGGTCATCAAGCAGCACTGCATCGACGGTGAAGTGATGCTCGGCGATGCGCGCTTCTTCGAGACCGCGCGCGCCATCGCGCGCGAGCACCACGAGCGCTGGGACGGCCGCGGCTACCCGGACGGGAAGAAGGGCGACCAGATCTCGCTCGCGGCCCGCATCGTGTCCGTCGCCGACGTCTTCGACGCCCTCACCTCGAGGCGTCCGTACAAGACGGCCTGGACGATCGACGAGGGCATGGCCGCCGTCATCGCCGGCTCGGGCGCGCAGTTCGACCCCGAGGTCGTGGCGATCTTCCAGTCGCTGCTGGCGGACGGCAGCATCGAGCGTGTCAGGCAGGAGGTCGCGACCGCGCAGCTCGACTGAGCCTGCGTCCGGTCCACGCCAGCGCCCCGCCCCCCACCGCGCTCCCGACACACGCGAGCGCGACGAACACCGCCAGCGCCAGAGCGACGAACCAGTCGGGCACCGCGGCATAGCGCGTGACCAGGTCCGCGACCGCGCCGCTGATGATGAAGGCGCGGACCGTGCCGCCGACGAGACCGGCGAGCGCGCCCGTGAGCGCTCCGCCGCGCACCGCGGCGCGGTCGTCGTCCGCGAGATGGCCGAGCACGAGGTAGACGACCGTGCTGGCGAGCAGGCCGACGGCGGTCAGCAGCACGCCCGCGCTTTCGATACGCGGACGCCCGACCGTCTCCGCGAGCTGCTGCGCGCTCACGCGGGCCTCGACCGCGCCGATCGCGATCAGCAGGACGGTCGCGGTGGGCACCGCGAGACGGCTCATGTCAGCTCGTCCTCACCGCGCATGAACGCCGTCCCGACGAGGGCGATGGCCGACACCGCGCCGACGAAGACCCAGGCGGCCCAGAAGCCGAACGTCTGAACGGCGTAGCCCATCGCCGGCGCGCCGACCATGACGCCCGCGGTGCCGCCGATCGCCGCCAGACCCTGCGCCGCGCCGGGCGCGCCGGGAAGCGACGCCGCGGCGGTGTTGAAGACGGCGGAGTACGGAAGACCCACGCCGATGCCGACGAGGATCGCGCCGCCGAGCGCGACCGCGAGCGGGCGACCCGGGATCGCGAGCAGCCCGACGCCGGCGACGATCGCCAGATCGCCGATCCGCATGACCCGGCGCGTCGGCACGCGCTCGCGCGCGAGCAACAGGCCGCCGAGCGGGCGCGCGAGCACCGCAAGCACGAGGAGCAACGAGCCGAGGAGGCCCGAGAGCTCAAGCGGCAGATCGAACTCGCGCAGGAGGTACACGGTGATCCAAGTGCCTGACGCGATGGCGAGCCCGAACCCCGCGGCGTGCTGCAGGCTGGTCCACCAGCAGTTCGCGCAGCGCAGTGCGTCGCGGATGTTTCCGGGGCGCGCGACGCGTGGGACCGACGGCGCGCCCCACCACGCGAGCGTCGCCGCGGCGACGAACGCCGCTTCGGCCCAGAACGCACCGCGCCAGCCACCCAGACCCGCGGCCAGCGCCGGCATCGCGACGAGCGCGACCGCGCTCCCGAGCGGGTAGCCGGCGCCGTAGAGGCCGAGCGCGAAGTGATTGCGGCGCCCTCCGTATAGCCCCGCGAGGTAGCGCGCCCCGGCGACGAACGCGAGCGCCGATCCGATCCCCTGGATGGCCTTCGCCACGAGGGCGACAGGGTAGCCAGGGGACAACGCGAAGACGACCGTGCCGGCGGCCGAGACGGCAAGCCCCGCACCGACCATCCGCTTCGCACCGAGTCGCTCCGCGAGGCCGGTCGTGAGGAGCGTCGCTCCCATGTACGAACTGAACAGAGCGGTGGAGAGCAACCCGACGCCGAGATCGTCCAGCCGAAAGTCGGCCGAGACCAGCGGGATGAGCGGCGCGTGGTCGGAGTAAGTGAAGCCGAACGCGACCGCGCTGAGTGAGAGCAGGGCGACGGCCACGCGCACCAGGCGACGGTACGGGAATGCAGGCGGTCCGACCTGCTAGCCTCCGCCGAACCGAACTGTCACACGCTACGTATTCCGTGCGTATCAGGCGCTACAAACGACGCGGGAGGGGGTCCATGCGCAGGCTGTCCGCGGTCCTTGGGGCGGCGCTGCTCGTCGCCGTCTCGTGTGGTCAAGCCCCGACGAGCACCGGAACTTCGCCAACCCCGGCTGCTTCGGCATCGGCCGAGCAACCACAGGCCGGGGGTCGGATCGTCTTCGGCGCCACCGGCGACCCGAAGACGATGAATCCGGTCATCGCCACCGATACACAGTCGCGGGATATCTGGGACAAGGTCTACCTCAGCCTGACCCGTTCGAACTACAAGACCGGCGAGACCGAAGCGAACCTCGCTCAGAAGTTCGAGCTTTCGAGCGACGGCCTCACGCTCACCTACACGCTGCGCGACAACCTGGTCTGGAGCGACGGCACGCCGTTCACGGGCGAGGACTGGAAGTACACGGCAGAGGCGGTCGCCCGCAGCGTGAAGACCGTCCGCAAGTCGACGCTCCAGGACATCGTCGGCTGGGCGGACTACCGGGACGGTAAGACCGACTCGCTGGCCGGCGTGACCATCAAGGACAACGGCAAGGTCATCGAGATCAAGTTCGCGAAGATCTTCTGCCCCGCCACCGCCGCCCTCGGCGGCGCCGGCGCGGGCGGCATCCTGCCGAGCGCGGCTTTCAAGAAGGTCTGGGACAACAAGACAACCGACACCAAGACCAACATCGACGACAACCCCCTCAACATGAATCCACCGGCGTCGATGGGCCCCTGGGTCTTCAAGGAGTTCAAGCCGGGGGTGCAGGTGACTTTCGTCAAGAACGCCAAGTACTTCCGCGGTGCACCGTACGTAGACGAGTTCGTGGTCAAGACGTACGCCGACGCGACCGCGGTCAAGAACGCGATCGTGACGGGCGAGGTCACGTATGGAAGCGTCGAGGCCAAGGACTACGAGGAGGTCTCGAAGGTCGACGCTCTGAAGGGCGTCCGCTACCGGTCGTCGGGCTACACCTACATCGGCTGGAACGCCAAGTCCGCGAAGGCGCCGTGGCTCGCCAATCGCGACGTCCGTCAGGCGCTGTGGTACGGGATCAACGTCGACGCGATCATGAAGAAGATCCTGTTCGGCCTCGGCTCGCAGGTGTATGCGCACAATCCGCCGACGTCATGGGCGTATGACGCGAGCGGCCTGACCCAGTACAACAACGACGTCGCGAAGGCGAAGTCGCTGCTGGAGAAGGCGGGCGCGAAGATGGGCTCCGACGGGGTCTACGTCTGGACCGACGGCAAGCCCATGAAGATGACCATCGAGACGAACCAGGGCAACAACGCGCGCGAGACGATCCTCCAGTTCGCCCAGGAGCAGTACAAGGCGATCGGGGTCCAGATCGATCCGCTGCTCGAGTCCTTCAACGCGCTCCTCGACCGCACCGACCCCGGTACGGGCTTCGACGGCTTCATCCTCGGGTGGTCTCTCGGCGCCGACCCGGATCCCTACTCGATCTGGCACTCGAGCCAGCAGGGGAAAGGTCAGTTCAACAACGTCGGCTACGTGAACGCGACTGTCGACCAGGCGCTGATCGACAACCGCAACGGTCCGGATTGCAGCCAGACGGCGCGGAAGGCCGCCCTGAAGAAGGTCGACCAGAACCTCAACCAGGACGCGCCGTACACGTTCCTGTATTCGGCAGACGTGCTCTTCTTCGCCAACAAGCAGCTACAGGGCGTCGACCCGAACACCTACGGCGTCATGACGCAACAGTGGAACGTCGAGAAGTGGTGGTTCAAGAAATAGGCGACTAGCGCGACCGGGCGCGGCCCGGGCGGAGCGCTCCGTCCGGGCCGCGCGGTTGGAGGCGAATGGGCCGATTCATCGCGCGACGGTTGGTCCAGGCGATCCCGACGCTCTTCGGCGTGCTGCTGCTCACGTTCCTGCTCACGCGGCTCTCGCCCGCCGATCCGGTGCAGCTCATGCTCGGTGGGCAGTTCGACATCACGCCGGAAGACCGCGAGCGGCTGCGCCAGTCGCTTGGACTGAACGACCCGCTGCCCCTTCAATTCGTCAACTGGCTCTGGCACGTCGTCCAGCTCGATTTCGGGAACTCGTTCTACTACCACCGCCCGGTCATCCAGATGATCGGCGAGCGCATCCCGAACAGCCTGCAGATCTCGATCAGCGCCCTCCTCATCACCGTTGCCGTCGGCGTCCCGCTCGGCGTCATCGCCGCGCTGCGGCGGGGCGGTCTCGTCGATCACGCGATCCGCATCTTCTCGGTGAGCGGTCACGCGATCCCGACGTTCTGGTTCGGGCTCATCTTCGTTCTGGTCCTCGGCGTACAGCTGCGGTGGTTCCCGATCGGCAGCATGAACGTCATCGGCAACGACTGCACCGTGTGCTGGGACCGCCTCTGGCACCTCATCGGGCCGGTCGCGGTGATCTCGATCGGCGGCATCGCGAACCTCCCGCGCATCCTGCGTACCGAGGTGCTCGAGGTCATCTCCCAGGACTACGTGCGCACCGCGAGGAGCAAAGGCCTGAAAGAGCGGGTCGTCATCTCGGGCCACGTTCTGCGCAACGCGCTCATTCCTGTCGTGACGCTGTTCGGCGGGCTGCTGACGATCTTCGTCGGCGGTGCACTGGTCATCGAGCAGGTCTTCAACTGGCCCGGGATCGGCCGTCTCACGTTCGAGGCCGCGATCAACAAGGACTATCCGCTCGTGCAGGCGGGCGTCGTGTTCTCGAGCCTCCTGCTGATCCTCTCGTACATCGTGCGCGACATCAGCTACGCGCTCGTCGACCCGCGGATCAAGGTGCGCTGATGGCCACCGACGCGACGACCGTCGCCCCGGTCGGGGTGCAATCCGCGGAGATCCGTCGCGCCACCGCGGGCCTGTGGTCGGACGCGCTGTGGCGACTCCGTCGCGACCCGACCACCATCGCGGCGCTCATCGTGCTCGTCATCATGGTCGCGCTCGCACTCGGAGCCGACCTGCTCGCGGACAACTTCTTCCACTGGAGCTTCACGAAGCAAGACATCCTGTCGAGCTACGAGAAGCCGAGCCTTTCGGAGCCGGCGATGTGGCTCGGCAGCGACCAGCTGGGGCGCAGCCAGGTCGTACGTCTCCTATACGGGGCGCGCGTCTCTCTGTTCATCGGCACGTTCGGCGCCGCCACGTCGATGCTCATCGGCATCGTCTTGGGTGTCACCGCTGGCTACTTCCGCGGCTGGTGGGATGACCTCGTGGTGTGGCTGGTCACGACGCTGAACAGCATCCCCACGCTCTTCCTGCTGCTGATCGTGGGTCTGCTGTTCCGGCTCGCGCCGCTCCCGCTGGCGATCTTCCTCGGCGCCTTGGGCTGGCTCGGGATCGCGAACCTGGCACGCGGTCAGACGATCTCACTGCGCGAGCGCGAGTACGTGCTCGCGGCGCGGACGATCGGAGCGACGCCGCTGCGCGTGATGTGGCGGCACATCTTTCCGAACATCCTGCCGCTGATGATCATCCTGGCGATGACCGATGTCGGCGGCCTCATCCTCACCGAGTCGGCGCTGTCGTATCTCGGGTTCGGGATCCAGCCACCGGTGCCGTCGTGGGGGAACATGCTCACCGGCGCGACGCAGTTCCTCTCGAAGGGCCCCTGGCTCGTCTACGCGCCCGGCGTGATGATCTGGATCACCGTGCTCTGCCTCTATCTCGTCGGCGACGGGCTCCGCGACGCGCTCGATCCCCGCCTGCGCGGTGTGGGCGGGGGAGGCGGGCGCAAATAGGCTCTTGCGCTTTGGACTGCCTCGTGATTACATCATTACGACGTAATTGGAGGCTGGAATGAGCGCAAATGACGAGTTGAAGGGCTGGTTCGCCGGCCGGATCCCGAAGGACTGGTTCACCGGCGCGCCCGAGGTGCGAGCCGATCGCGACGAGATCTGGGTCATCGGCACTCTGCCGGACGTGGAGCTGCCCGGCGACGCCGGTCCGGAGGCCGCGAGCGCGGCGCGCTCCGGTCGCATCAAGCAGTACCGCGAGGACACCCGCGACCTCCGCATGCAGATCTCCCAAGAGGCCGAGAAGCGCTTCGGCCGTAAGGCCTCGTGGGGCGCGCGCTGCGGCGATTCGAAGGAGATGTTCACGCATCTCGCAGTTCCGGCGATGACGCGACTGCGCCTCCCGGAGCGTGAGCTGCTCGATGCGCTGGTGGACTCGGGCGTGGCGCGCAGCCGCGCACACGCGCTCGCGTGGTGCGTGAAGCTCGTGCAGCAGAAGCAGGGCGAGTGGCTCGAGGAGCTGAAAGCGGCCGTGGAGCAGGTCGGCGCAGTCCGGCAGCAGGGTCCGATGAACTGAGCATGGCCACTGAGATCCGGCGTCCGCCCAGCGCGGACTCCGACCCCGCAAGCGCGCTCCTCGACGCGTACTCGCAAGCGGTCGTCCGCGTCGTGGAGCGCGTGACCCCGGCGGTCGCGCACGTGCGCCGCGGCCACGGTGGCGGGAGCGGCCTCGTGATCACACCCGATGGCTACGTGCTCACGAATGCGCACGTGGTCGAGGGCGCGGCCGAGGTCGAAGTGGCGTTCGCGGAAGGCGCGACCTATCGCGCTCCCGTCGTCGGCGCCGACGCGGCCACCGATCTCGCGCTCGTGCGCGTGCTCGGTCCGTCGCTCCCCGCGGCCGAGCTCGGCGACTCCGACGCGCTGCGCGTCGGTCAGCTGGTGATCGCGATCGGCGATCCGCTCGGCCTGCAGTCGACGGTGACGACGGGTGTCGTGAGCGCGCTCGGACGTTCGCTTCGCGCGAAAGACGGGCGGATCATCGAGAACGTCATCCAGACCGACGCGGCGCTCAATCCCGGCAACTCGGGCGGTCCGTTGGTCGACACCCACGGCAAGGTCGTCGGCGTGAACACCGCGATCAACGCGATGGCGCAGGGCATCGCGTTCGCGATCCCGGCCGCGACCGCGCGGCTCGTCGCGACCGCGCTCATCCGCGACGGTCGTGTCCGCCGCGCGTACCTCGGCATCTCCGGCGCGGCCACGCCGATCGGACGACAGCTGTCGCTCGCACTCGGACTGGGCGTCGACTCCGGCATCCGCGTCCTCGAAGTCACACCGAACTCCCCGGCGCGACGCGCCGGCATCCGCGAGGGCGACATCCTCGTCGCGCTCGACGGTGCCGGGCTCGCGACATTATCGGATCTGCAGCGCGCGCTGACCGCGGAACGCGTCGCAGCTCCGACGCTCGTGACGGTCGTGCGCCGCGGCGAGCGCGTCGCCCTCAGCATCACCCCCGAGGAGTCGCGCTAGCCGGTCGCGTCCTTCAGGTACTGGACCCAACCGGGGATGCGCGTGTAGCCCATCTTCTCGTTCAGGTGGAGGATCGGGGCGTTCTCGCCGTCGTTCTCGGTACGCACGCTCTTGATGCCGAGCGCGATCGCCTGCATGACGGTCTCGAGCTTGAGCGCGCGCGCGACGCCGCGGCCGCGGACCTTGCGAGCGGTGCCGGTCCAGTCGGTCCAGACGTTCCCACGCGTGGGCGGATACGACAGGACGGAGATACCGACGATGTCGTCGCCCTCGCGCGCGATCCACATCCGGTGGAGGCGCACGGTCGGGGAATCGAACCAGCGGACGAAGACCTCGAACGGCTGACGAACGTGGGGGATCGTGGTCGGAACGTCCGACGCGGCCTCTTCGCTCATCTCGTGGATCTTGTGGAACTTGTCCGGATCGCGGTCCCGGTCGATGGTCTGGATCGTGATACCCGCCGCGCGCATGTTCTCCCTGCTCTCGGTCGCCATCTCCTCGATACGTCCACGCCGCGCGACGAGGTCGAGCTCCCAGGCCTTGCTTCGCCGCGCCTCGCGGTATGCGCGGCCGGCGAACCACCGTGCGAGCCACGCGTCGTCCTCGCGCCCATAGCTTGCGAAGAAGCGCGTGCCGGACGACCGCGCCCGCTCCTCGATGTCGTCGAACACCGTGGTGAGCTGCGCAGCGGTGCGCTCGGCGGGCAGGAGCTCGAAGCCGATGCGCCCGTAGCGCTTCTTCATCTGGTCCCAGGGAGCGTGGTTATGGCGCGCGAACCCGATCGGCGTGCCGTCACGGAGGACGATGAATCGCTCGTTGGTCCAGGCCGGATCGTCGGTCGCCCACCAGTGTCGCCACGATGCGGCGTCCTCCGGCTCGTCGGGGCGCGATGCGGTCGCGACGTCGGCCGCGAACGCGGCGTCGTCGAGGGTCGCGGGCCGGAACGCCAGGCTGCCGCGGCGCAGCGTGACCGACGGATCGGTGGTCGTGGGCATGTTGGCAGTGTATGCGTGCGACCGGCCGGGAACATGCCGCGCGCGATTGGTGTTTGGTAATGACGGATACAGTCCACCTGGAGGAACGACGCCATGACGCTCGACCGTGCGCGCTGGGACACGGGCATCACCTACGACGCCTTCAAGGCCGCGATGACACGTAATCAGGAACGCTTCGCGGAGAACGAGGGTCGGGTCGTCCTCGACCCCGAGACCGTGCGAACGTTCAAGTCTCTGCCCCAGCGGCTGCGTGTCCTCGTCCTCGCCGAGGACTGGTGCGGCGACGTCATCGCCAACCTTCCCATCCTCGGTCGGCTCGCGAAAGAGGTGCCGACGCTCGACGTCCGCGTCTTCTACCGCGACCAGAACCTCGACCTCATGGAGCGTTGGCTCAATCAGGGCAAGTACCAATCGATCCCGGTCATCGTGTTTCTCGACGAGAACTTCCGCGAGCTCGGTCACTGGATCGAGCGGCCGGCCTCGGTGACGGAGCGGCGCGCTCAGGAGCGCAAGAAGATCTTCGCCGCGCATCCAGAATTCGGATCGCCCGACGCGCCCGTGGATCAACTGCCAGAGGACGTGCGCGCGCGGCTTCAGGCCGAGCTGCACAGGATGCGTGAGGCCACGCTCGCTTTCGCGAACTCCGAAGTGCAGCGCGAGTTGCGGGAGCTCATAAGCGGGGTGGCCGTGTGACCGGGAAACCGGTCAAGGTGAAGATCACGTACTGCGCCGAATGCGGTTATGAGCCGCAGGCCCTCGATCTCACCAAGGCGCTGATGCACGAATTCGGCGCGCGGCTCTCGGCCATCGAGATCATTCCCTGGGAATCCGGAACGTTCGACGTCAGTGTCGACGGCGAGCTCGTGCATTCGATGAGGCGCGAGGGCGGATTCCCCGAGCATGCAAGCGTCAAGTCGGCGGTACGTGCCAGGCTCGATCGCGGATCACACGTTTAGTGGCGATGTAGCTCGGCGGAGCGCCTGACTCGTTACCAGCGCTTCTCTACACTGCCCGATGGTCCGGGGAGGGCCGATCCATTTGGCAGGGAGGGGATCCGAAGACATGACCGATCACGGCATGCGCGTGCGTCTCGCGCGCGTCATCAGCGTCGTCACGATCAGTGCGCTCATCGCGGCCATCACGCTGAGCTCCGCCGCATACGCGGACTCCGGAAGAACGAAGCTCTCGAAGGAAGACCGCGAGAGGCTCGCGACCGCGACGGCGAACGGATCGGCCACCGTGACCATGCTGTTCGCGACGGTCGAGGGATCGACCGGCGCGGTAGCGAGCGCGCTCGCCGCGCTCGGCGCGACGGTCCGCAAGCAGGACGCGGACGTTGGCTATGTCCGCGCTGACGTTCCGACCGACCAGGCCGACGTCGCGGCGAAGATCCCGGGCGTCCAGGGATCCGAGCTCGACCAGGAATTCGCGATCCCGACGCCCGACGTGGGCGAGGGTGATATCCCCGAGCAGCTGCCCCCGGACAACACGACGCCGGCGATCAACGCGTACATGCCGACGAAGGACACGGGAGCGCCCCAGTTCGTCGCCGCCCACCCGACGTGGGACGGGCGCGGGATCACGATCGGCATCCTCGACACCGGTATCGATGTCGGACACCCGGCCCTGAAGACGACGTCGACCGGCGAGCGCAAGATCATCGACTGGGTCACATTCACCGACCCGGCCACGGACGGCGACCCCTCGTGGATCAACATGAACCGCACGGTCACCGTCGTAGGCGGCTCATTCACGATCGACGGCCGCACCTACACCGGGGCGCCTGACGGTACCTGGCGGTACGGATCGTTCAACGAAGACAACGTTCCATTCGCGCGGACCACCGGCAATGCTTTCCCGGAGTACCGCTCGAACTGCTCAAACCGCCCCGGTCAGACGGGCGGCGATCTGAACCGCAATGGGATCTGCGGCGAAACCTTTGCCTTCCTGTGGGACGGTCAGCAGGACGGCGTCGTTTGGCGCGACTCGGACGCGGACGGATCGTTCGCGAACGAGGTCGGCATGCACGCGTACAAGCAGGCCTTCGAGATCGGCGAGTACGGTCACGACAATCCAGGTACCGCGATCCGCGAGTCCGTCCCGTTCGTGACCCAGATCGACGCCGCCGCGGGCTTCGTGAGCCTCGGCGTCGTGTCCGGCGCGCACGGCACGCATGTCGCCGGAATCGCGGCCGGAGCCAACAGGCTCTTCAGCGACGGCGCCGGCCACTACAGCGACGCGACGGGCGCCGCTCCCGGCGCTCAGATCGTGTCGATCCGTGTCTGCCTGTTCACGAGCGGGTGCACGGCGCATGCGCTCACCGAGGGCATGATCTTCGCCGCGAAGACGGCGAACGTCGACGTCATCAGCATGAGCATCGGCGGGCTCCCGTCACTGAATGACGGCAACAACGCCCGAGCGATCCTCTACAACCGGCTCATCGACAAGCGGGGCGCTCAGATGTTCATCTCCGCCGGCAACAGCGGCCCGGGTGTGAACACGATCGGTGATCCGGCCGTCGCGACGAAAGTGATGGCCATCGGTGCGTACTGGACCAAGGAATCAGTCTTCGCGAACTATGGCAACACCGCGACGAGCGACGAGGCTCTTCACGACTTCAGCTCGCGCGGTCCTCGTGAGGACGGCGGCCTGAAGCCCGAGGTCGTCGCACCAGGAAATGCGACCTCGAGCGTCCCGACGTGGCAGGACGGGCAGTGCATCAGCACGCCGAACTGTGCGCCGGGCCTCGGCATGTTCAACGGCACTTCCATGGCCGCCCCGCAGGCGTCCGGCGCCGCCGCTCTCCTGCTCTCGGCGGCGAAGCAGGCCGATGTCGGTCACAAGCCGGATCAGATCCGACAGGCGTTGCGCTCGACGGCGCGATTCATCTCCGGCTATCAGGCCTACGAGCAGGGCTTCGGTCTGATCAACGTCGGTGCCGCGTGGGCCCAGCTCCAGGCCGCTGTGAAGACGGCCGACATCAGCTCGGCCGTGCCAACGAACACGAGGCTCAGCGGCTTCCTCGCGACACCCGGTGTCGGCTCCGGCATTTACGACCGTGAGGGTGTGCACCCGGGAGACCCGGCGTACACGCGCACGTACACATTCACCCGCAGCGATGGCGGCAATTCGACCTTCAACCTTTCGTGGATCGGTAACGACGGCACCTTCTCGCTTCCGGCAGGGGTGTCGAGCATCTCGTTCGACAAGAAGACCTCCGCCACGCTCGCGATCACGGTCACACCTGGCGCGACGCCGGGGGTGCACAGCGCGCTTCTCATCCTCGACGACCCCAAGACCGTCGGCATCGACTACGCGACGATGAACACCGTCATCGTCTCGATCCCGCTCAACACGGCCAACAGCTACAAGGCGACAGTGAGCGGCAGCGCGAAGCGATTCCAGGCGGGGCAGCCGAAGGCCTTCTTCGACGTGCCGCTCGGCACGACCGCGCTGCGCATGACGCTCAAGGTCCTGAACGGCCGCGTGAACGCCACGTCCTTGCACCCCTTCGGCGTGCCGCTCGGCGGCAGCAACGCGATTGGATTCACGAACGGCCCGGCGACGGCTAGCCGTGTCATCACCGTCGGGCCCACTGTTGGCGTGTGGGAGATCGTGGACGCCGCGTCGCGCGCGGCGGTCCCCACCGACTCCGCGTACGAGGTCTCTTTGGAGGCGTTCAAAGTCACCCTGAGTCCCGCGACCTGGACCAACGACCCGACGACGGTCGGGACGACGTACAGCCAGACCTTCACAGCCACGAACGCGTTCGCCGCCGTGTCGACGATGACGACGGCGAGCGCCTTCGCGAGCGTCCGCTCGGTGAGTGCGACGATCGCGGCCGGCGGCGCGCAGCAGACCTACGCGATCACCGTCCCGGCCGGCACGACCTCGCTCAATGTCACGATCGGCGGTGCGAGCGATCCGGGTGCGGACCTCGATCTGTTCGTGTTCAACTGCACAACCGGAACCTGCGTGCTCGCCGGCAGCGGCACTGGGAGCACAGCGAACGAAAGCGTGACGGTCGCGAGCCCCACACCTGGTAACTGGCTTGCCCTGGTCGATCCGTTCGCGGTGCCGTCCGGCTCGACCACGTACTCGTACAGCGACTCCTTCGCGAATCCGACGTATGGCAGCGTGACCACGCCTGCCGATCCGGCCAGCCGCGCCTCCGGCGCGACCTGGCCCGTTGCCGCGAGCGGCAAGGCCAATGTGGTCGCGGGCACCGGCCGATTCCTCCGCGCATCCATCTCGGTCCGAGAAGCGGCATCAAACGCCGCCCTTGGCAGCGCGACGGTCACCTTCGCGAACGTCACGCCGTAACCCGACGCGCTCGCAACTGGATGAGGCCCCGGAGCGATCCGGGGCCTCATACTTTCTAGCGATGGAGGAGCCGCTCGACACCTTCAAGCGACCGCTGCGCGATCTCCGTGTCAGCGTCACGGACCGCTGCAACTTCCGCTGCGTCTATTGCATGCCCAAAGAGGTCTTCGGCAAGGACTTCCAGTTCCTCCCCCGCGCCGAGATCCTGTCGTTCGAGGAGATCGCGCGCCTGGTGCGCGTCTTCGTCGGCCTCGGCGTGAAGAAGGTGCGGCTCACCGGCGGCGAGCCGCTGGTCCGACGCAACATCGAGCGCCTGGTGGAGATGCTCGCGAAGGGGAGCGATCTCGACCTGACGCTCACGACGAACGGCTCGCTCCTCGCGGGGAAGGTGCGCGCGCTGCGCGACGCGGGGCTGAAGCGCGTGACGGTGAGCCTCGACTCGCTCGATGACGAGGTCTTCAAGCGCATGAACGACGTCGACTTCCCGGTCGCGAGGGTGCTCGAAGGCATGGACGCCGCCGAGGCCGTCGGGCTCGCGCCACTCAAGGTGAACATGGTCGTGAAGCGCGGCCTCAACGAGGACAGCATCGTGCCGATGGCACGCTTCTTCCGTGGGACCGATCGCATCCTCCGATTCATCGAGTACATGGACGTCGGCTCGTCCAACGGCTGGCGGTTGGACGACGTGGTGTCGGCGCGCGAGATCATCGCGACGATCGACCGCGAGCTACCGCTCGAGCCGATCGAGAAGAACTACGTGGGCGAGGTCGCCGAGCGCTGGCGCTATCGCGATGGCAGCGGCGAGATCGGCGTGATCGCCTCGGTCACGCAGGCGTTCTGCGCCGATTGCACGCGCGCGCGGCTCTCGGCCGACGGATCGCTCTACACCTGCCTCTTCGCGACGCAGGGCCACGACCTCCGCGGCCTGGTGCGTGGTGAGATGACCGACGCGCAGATCGCCGACGCGATCGCCGCGATATGGACCTCGCGCGACGACCGGTATTCGGAGCTGCGCTCGGAGGAGACGGTCGGCCTCAAGAAGATCGAGATGAGCTTCATCGGAGGCTGAGCCCTAGCTCGGAGTCGGCACCCGCAGCGCGTCCTCGAGCTCGTCCGCAAGGCGTTCCGCGGCGGCGGTGTTGGTGCGCAGACGCTCCAGGCTCTGCGCGACCGTCTCCTGGATGTCCGGTGTGCGCTTCGTCTCGAGGAATGCCGCCGCCTCGTCCGCGAGGCCACGCTGCGTCAGCTGGCTGATCGCGGTCACGTAGCCCTGCTTCAGCAGTGGCGCCATATCCGTTCCCGCGATGTCGCTGTCCCAGTGCGCCTTCACGGCCCTCCAGGCGGCGAGGCGCGTTCGCCGTGACTGCATCATCGGGATGAGCATCAGACCGCGGTCCTGCACCCGGATGATCGGCGAGAAGATCGCCTCGGCGGTGCGCTCCGCGAGCGCGGGATCTTCGAAGAAGATGAGACCCTGGCGGAAGCGCGCCTCCTCCTGCGCGTCGGAGGCCTGCGCCTGCTGCATGCACGCGACGTAGCGGTCCCATAGCGCGTTCTCGCCGACCGTCGCGGCCACCGCGACCACCGTGCCGGCGACGTCCGGGTGCAGCCGCTCGCGCCCTTCCATGTGGTCGCGCACGCGGCGCTGCGCCTCGTCGCGAACATCTTTCGCGCGTGCGTGGACACCGAGCATCAGGATCGCCCGCGTGCGCTTCTCCCGCACGTCGGTGTCGTCGCCGTCGCGGGGGGTCCATCCCGCGGCCTCGAGGATCGGGCGATAGAGATCGTCGACGAGGCGCGCGAACGGCCGCTCGGTCGCGTCGCGCACCGCGTGGTTGCCGAGCCATGAGAGCGAGTCGCCGATCGCGGCGAGGACCGCGCGGTCCTGTTCGCCGCGCAGCGTCTCGAGACGCGCGAGGAACATCGCGAGCGTCGCCTTGCCGTGGCGCGCGAGGGCCCAAAGGTCGTCGATGAGCGCGAGTCGCTCCTCCGCCGCGAGATGCGCGATGCCCCCGTCAAGGCGGTCGCCCTCGAACGCGCTCGCGAAGCGGAAGCGGTAGAAGCCTCGGCCGCCCGCGTTCGGGAAGAACCACTGTGCGCCGGGAAGCCGGACGGTCCCGCGCTCCGCGCTCAAGACCGAGCGATGCTCGCGCACGCCCTGCGCGGTGCCGTACTTGATGACGAGCGGGACGGGCCAGCGCTGCGACGTCGGCGCGGCGTCCGTGTCGGAGAAGTAGCGAGTCTGCGAGAGCTCGAGCTCGAGGCCGCCGTCCGCGTCGCGCGCGCGGATGTCTACCAGCGGATGGCCCGACTCCTTGATCCACGCGTTCGCGATCTTCGTGACGTCGTGGCCTGACGATTCGTCGAGCGCGCGCCAGAAGTCGTCGGCCGGCGCGTTCCCTTCGGCATGGCGTTTGAGATAGATGCGCACGCCTTCGCGGAAGACATCTTCGCCGAGGTAACCCTCGATCATGCGCAGCACCGCCGCGCCCTTCGTATACGAGATCGCATCGAAGCGCTGTGAGGCCTCTTCGGCGCTCTTCGCTTCGACGGAGATGGGGTGCGTCGACGCCAAGGCGTCGAGGCTGAACGCGCTCGTGTTGTCGGCGACGAAGTCGCGCCAGTAGCGCCACTCCGGGTTCAGCGCGGCGGTCGCCTTCTCGCCGACGAACGACGCGAAGGACTCGTTGAGCCAGAGATCGGTCCACCAGCGCATCGTGACGAGGTCGCCCCACCACATGTGCGTGAGCTCGTGCGCCGCGGTGCTGAACACGCCCTTCAATACCTGGATCGACGCGTTGCGCTCGTCGGCGGCGAGGAGCCGCGTGCGGTAGGTGATCGCGCCGGGGTTCTCCATCGCGCCGGCCTCGAAGTCGGGGATGCCGATCGCGTCGACCTTGTAATAGGGATACGGGAGAGCGGTATACCCCTGCAGCCACTCGACCGAGCGCACGTGTGCGTCGCGCGCGTAGATGCCCTGCGCCGCTAGGCCCGGGGGCAGGCAGACGCGGACCGGGATGCCCGACGGCGTGGTCGCGACCTCCGTGAACTCGTACGGCCCTACGGTGAACGCGACGAGGTAGGTCGAGATCTTCGGCGTCTCGCGGAAGACCGTCCGCGTGCGGCGCTCGTCCACCGGCTCCTGCGAGGTGATCGGCATGTTCGCGATCGCGGCGTTCCCGGCCGGATGGATGAGCTCGAGGCTGAAACGCGCTTTGAACTCGGGCTCGTCGAAGCAGGGGAAGGCGCGGCGCGCGTCGGCGGCCTCGAACTGCGTCGCGGCGTAGCGCTCCTCGCCGCGCAGCGAGCGGTACAGTCCGCGAAGCGACTCGCGGATGCCGCCGGCCCAGGAGATCTCGAGGGAGTGCTCGCCGGCGGGAATCTCGCGCTCGAAGCGCAGCGTGGCGGTCTGCGCTTCCACGTCGTAGATCGTGTTCCGTGCGACGGCGTCGTCGAGGGTGGCTTTCTGGATGTCGAGGTCCAGAGCGTGCAGCACGATCTCGCGCGTTGGATGTGACGTGCGGAGCGTGATCCCCTCCCGGCCGGTGGAGGTCCAGGTGTCGAATTCGAGTTCGAAACGCAGCTCGTAGCGGCTCGGCAGGACCTCCTTGGACAGCCGGAAATTGCGGGCCTCGTCGCTCAATCACGCCTCCCAGCGGTGCTGGACGGGAAGCGTATCGCGTCGTGCGCTGATACGGTTCTTACATGCCGCCGCAGTTCATCTACACGATGTACGGGCTCAAGAAGATCGTGCCCGGTACCCAGCGCGAGATCCTGAAGGGGATCACGCTCGCTTTCTACCCGACGGCGAAGATCGGCGTGCTCGGCCCGAACGGCGCGGGCAAATCGACGCTCCTCCGCATCATGGCCGGCGTCGACAGGGAGTACGTCGGCGACGCGCGCATCACGGAGGGTTACCGCGCCGGCTTGCTCGCGCAGGAGCCGCAGCTCGATGCCGGCAAGGACGTGCGGGGCAATGTCGAGGAGGGCGTCGCCGACCGGCGCGCGGTCCTCAAGCGCTACGAGGAGCTGTCGGCGAAGTTCGGCGCGTCGCTCTCGGACGCCGAGATGGACCAGCTGAACGCCGATTTCCAGAAGGCGCAGGACGAGATCGAGGCGAAGGGTCTCTGGGATCTCGATAGCCAGATCGACCACGCCATGGATGCCCTTCGCCTGCCGCCCGGCGAGCAGGACACCAGGACCCTGTCGGGCGGCGAACGGCGTCGCGTCGCGCTCTGCCGGTTGCTCCTGTCTCATCCCGATCTGCTGCTCCTCGACGAGCCGACGAACCACCTAGACGCGGATTCGGTCGCGTGGCTCGAGCGCACGCTGACCAGCTACGCAGGCTGCGTCGTCGCGGTCACGCACGACCGTTACTTCCTCGACAACGCGGCCGGCTGGATCCTGGAGCTCGACAAGGGCGCGGGCATCCCCTACGAGGGCAACTACAGCTCGTGGCTCGATCAGAAGCGCAAGCGGCTCGCGGACGAGGAGAAACAGGAGTCGGCGCGGCAGCGCACCCTTGCCCGCGAGCTCGAGTGGGTGCAGGCCTCGCCGCGTGCGCGGCAGGCGAAGAGCAAGGCGCGCATCGAGTCGTACGAGCGCCTCCTCGCGGAGGAGCCCGAGCGGCGCGAGCGCGAGCTCGAGATCAGCATCCCACCCGGACCGCGGCTCGGCGATGTCGTGATCAACGCGGACAAGCTGCGCAAGGGATACGGCGATCGCCTCCTCTTCGACGACCTCACCTTCGCGCTGCCGCGCGGTGGCATCGTCGGGATCATCGGTCCGAACGGCGCCGGCAAGACGACGCTCTTCCGTCTCATCACCGGCGAGGAGAAGCCCGACGGTGGCTCGCTCGTCGTCGGCGAGACCGTGAAGCTCGGGTACGTCTCGCAGTCACGCGACGCGCTCGATCCGAAGAAGAACGTCTGGGAAGAGATCGCCGAGGGTCAGGAGAACATCCAGATCGGGACCCGGACGCGGAACGCGCGCGCGTACGTCGCGTCGTTCAACTTCCGCGGTCCCGACCAGCAGAAGCGCGTCGGCGATCTCTCAGGCGGCGAGCGCAACCGTGTCCATCTCGCGAAGATGCTGAAGTCCGGCGCGAACGTCTTGCTCCTCGACGAGCCGTCGAACGATCTCGACGTCGACACCCTGCGCGCGCTCGAAGAAGCGCTCCTCGACTTCGCGGGCTGCGTGGTCGTGATCAGCCACGACCGCTGGTTCCTCGACCGCGTCGCGACGCACCTCCTCGTCTTCGAGGGCGACAGCCGCGTTCGCTGGTTCGAGGGGAACTACCACTCCTACGAGGAGTTCATGCGGAAGGAGCATGGCGCCGACTGGCAGCCGCATCGCATCAGATATCGACCACTGACCAGAGCCTGATCGCCGCGTTCCCGTGGAAGCGCGGTTCGTAGAAACGCGCCATGACCGTGCCACGACTTCTTGAGCCATGTGGTCTCTTGCTGATGACGTGCGGAGGCGCCGCCGCGCCAAGTTCGAGCCCGACCGCGACCGTATCGGGGCGACCACCAGGCTTTCTGGCGCGGCAGCTAAGCGCCGCGGACGCGGAGGCCGCGGTCGGTGTCCTGGTGCATGACACGCTCGTGGCTTTCAAGAAGCGCGATGGCCCAGCGCTCGCAGCGCTCGCGCATCCGTCGAAAGGGATCCGCTTCACTCCGTACTCGTATCTGCAGGCGAGCAACATCACGCTCTCAGCCGCACAGCTCACGACCGCCTTCACGGAGCCAACGAAGCGGACTTGGGGATTCACCGACGGACGCGGCGATCCGATCACTCTCACGTTCGCGGACTACGTCAGCAGCTACGTCTACGACCGCGACTTCGCCGCATCGTCTCAAACGGCGTGCAACAAGACCATCGGCTTCGGAAACTCGATCGACAACACCGCCACCGTCTACCCGGACGCGATCCTGTTCGAGGCGTACGACCCGGGCCCTGATCCGGCCCTCAAAGACTTCCAGTGGCAAAGCCTGCGGCTGCTCTTCGGACGCAGCGACAACCGTTGGTATCTCTTGAGCGTCGTCCATGCCGCGTGGACGATCTAGGGCCGCGGGTCAAGCCGTGCGCGGCTCCGGCTTGTTCGGATCGATCCCGAGCTCCTTGATCGCCTTCGCGACGTCCTGCGGCGAGTACTGCTCGCACATCGCGAGCGCGTTGAGCGACGCGGCCGCGATGCTCTCCGCGTCGACTTCGAAGTGACGGCGTAGCGCCGCGCGCGTGTCGCTCCGCCCGAATCCGTCGGTCCCCATCGGGACGAAGGGCTGCGAGAGCCAGCGCGAGATCTGATCGGGGATCGCCTTCATGAAGTCGCTCGCGGCGATGATCGGCGTCGCGCCACCGAGCACCTGCACGATGTACGGGACCTTCGCGGTCTCGGTGGGATGCAGCCGGTTCCAGCGCTCGACCTCGAGCGCCTCGTTGCGCAGCTGCTGATAGCTCGTGACGCTGTAGACGTCCGCGGCGATGTCGTACTTCTCCTGCAGGATCTCCTGCGTGCGGAGCACCTGCATGAGGATCGGACCTGAGCCGAGGAGCGTGACGCGGCTCCGGCCCTCACCCTTTCGGAAGAGATAGATCCCGCGCAGGATCCCGTCCTCGACGCCGGGCGGCATCGGCGGCATCGGGTAGTTCTCGTTGTAGAGCGTGAGGTAGTAGAAAACGTCCGCGTTGTCGACGAACATGCGGCGGATGCCGTCCCGCACGATGACCGCGGTCTCGTACGCGAAGGCCGGGTCGTAGGCGCGTACGTTGGGTATGGCCGTCGCGAGCAGGTGGCTATGCCCGTCTTCGTGCTGCAGACCTTCACCGTTGAGCGTGGTGCGCCCGGCCGTCGCGCCGAGGAGGAAGCCGCGCCCGCGCGCGTCGCCGAAGGCCCAGATCTGATCCATCGTGCGCTGGAAGCCGAACATCGAATAGAAGATGTAGAAGGGCAGCATCGGCTCGGCGTGCGTCGCGTAGCTCGTGCCGGCGGCGGTGAAGCTCGCCATCGATCCCGCTTCGGTGATGCCCTCCTCGAGCACCTGTCCGTTCGTCGCCTCGCGGTAGGGAAGCAGAGTCTCCGCATCGACCGGCTCGTAGGTCTGGCCGAGCGACGAATAGATGCCGACCTCTTTGAAGAGCGGGTCCATGCCAAAGGTGCGCGCTTCGTCGGGGATGATCGGCACCACGCGCGCGCCGAGTCCCTCGTCCCGCAGCAGATTCCGTAGCAGGCGGGTGAAGGCCATCGTGGTCGACGCGGCCGCCTTGCCCGAGCCCTTGGGGAATTCCGCGAACGCAGCGTCGGCGGGCACGGGGAGCGGCTTTCCGCGCACGACGCGTTTTGGCACGAGACCGCCGAGCGCACGGCGGCGCTCGAGCATGTAGCGCATCTCGGGGCTGTCCATCCCGGGGTGGTAATACGGCGGATCCTCTTCCAGCTGCTGGTCGGTGATCGGAAGCTCGAGGCGATCGCGGAACGTCTTGAGCTCTTCGAACGAGAGTTTCTTCGCCTGGTGCGTGATGTTGCGTCCCTCGACGTTCGGCCCGAGCGTCCAGCCCTTGACGGTCTGCGCGAGGATCGCCGTCGGTGCCGCGGTATGCCCCACGGCTTCGTGGTACGCCGCGTAGACCTTGCGGTAGTCGTGACCGCCGCGTCGCAGCTTCATGAGGTCGGCGTCCGAGAGATGCTCGACGAGCCTGCGGAGACGCGGGTCCGGTCCGAAGAAGTGCTCGCGGATGTACGCGCCGTCGGCGATCGTGAGTCGCTGCGACTCGCCGTCGGTCGTCTCGTTCATCTTGTTCACGAGCACGCCATCGACATCACGCGCGAGCAGGTCATCCCACTCGCGGCCCCAGATCACCTTGATGACGTTCCAACCTGAGCCGCGGAACACCGCCTCGAGCTCCTGGATGATCTTGCCGTTGCCACGCACCGGACCGTCGAGGCGCTGCAGGTTGCAGTTCACGACGAACGTGAGGTTGTCGAGACCCTCGCGCGCCGCGAGATGCAGCGCGCCGAGCGACTCGGGCTCATCGCACTCGCCGTCGCCGAGGAAGCCCCACACGCGCTGCCCGCTCGTGTCCTTGATCCCGCGGTTCTGCAGGTAGCGGTTGAAGCGCGCCTGATAGATCGCGGTGATCGGACCGAGACCCATCGACACCGTGGGGAATTCCCAGTAGTCGGGCATGAGCCGCGGGTGCGGATACGAGGAGAGGCCCTCGCCGGGTTTGGTCTCGCGCCGGAAGTGATCGAGCTGGCTCTCGGTCAGACGTCCCTCGAGGAACGCGCGCGCGTAGATGCCCGGTGATGCGTGTCCCTGGTAGAAGACCTGGTCGCCGTCGCCGCCGTCGTCCTTGCCGCGGAAGAAGTGGTTGAAGCCGACCTCATAGAGCGTGGCCGATGACGCGTACGTGGCGAGGTGACCGCCGATGCCCTCGTAGTGGTGGTTCGCGCGGACGACCATCGCGACCGCGTTCCAACGGATGAACTGCCGGATGCGGTGCTCCATCTCCTCGTCACCGGGGAAGTCCGGCTCCTGCTCCGGCGAGATCGTGTTGATGTACCGCGTCTGCGTGAGCGGCGGGAGGCCCACCTGGAGCATCCGCGCCCGCTTGAGGAGCTTGTAGAGGACGAACCGCGCTCGCTCTGGGCCGGCTTGCTTGACCAGGGCGTCGAGCGACTCGATCCACTCGTCGGTCTCGGCCGGATCGATATCGGGGAGCTGTCTCTTGAACTCGTCGAAGACTTCGTGCATCCGATGAAAGTGTACCGGCGCGAGAGGTCGCGAAGATCGAGGAGGCTGAGGCATGCCACACTGGCGGCATGCCGGACGAGCCACGATCACCGCGACGCAGGTCGCGCGGCGGACGACGCCGTGGCCCGCGTCCCGAGCGGGCTCCGGCTCAGCCCGAGCGCACGCCGGCGCTACGCGATCCGCGTCGCGCGCCGCCGCGTGATGCGCGCGCGGATCGGCGTCCGGCACCGCGGCGCGCCACTCGCGGTCGGCCCGTGCGCGCGGCGGACGAGATCCGCCCGGGCACGCCGGTCGTGATCCTCCTCGATTGCCGCGAGGGCGAGCCCGACCGCACCGGGCAGACGGCGAGCTTCGAGGGCTTTTTCGACTTCGAAACGGGCGAGCTCCGGCGCGCCGGCACCGGGATCCCGCGCCTGCGGGTGGCCGAGGAGCGATTGTGGGGCTTCGAGTGCTGGTGGCGCCTGGATCCGCAGCGGAACGGTTTGAGCGACGCGGACCGCACGGACATCGAAGAATCCAAGCGAATGCTGCGTAGTTTGATGCGAGATGCGAGGCGCTCGCAGCGCGTCCCGCGCTGACGCCGGAGCGTCATACATCCCCCGATACGGGTACTAGTTCCTTTCCGGTACCTACGGTTTATCCGTGCCTGACTTCCCGCCGTGTGCGTGGGCCCCCACAGTGCCTCATGGCGGCGTGACGCAGAGGGTGGCACGCAGAGAGGCTGGGGCTATGGGGTTCTTACGGATCCGCTTCTGGCAGAAGGTGCTCGGGGCTCTGCTCTGCGTCGGCATCGTACCGGTCGCGCTCGTGAGCATGGTCTCGATCCAAACCACGCGTCAGGACCTCACCTCTCTCGGCGTCACGAACATCCAGCAGCGCTCGACGTCCACCGCCGGATCGATCGATGCGTATCTCCAGAGCCGACTCGGCGACATCGTGCTCGTCGGCAAGCTCCCGGACATCGTTCGCTTCGGCCAAAACCTTAACGATCCCGCTGCGAAGGCGGCCGCGCGCGTGGCTCTCTCCGCCGCGGCCGCCCGCTCGCCCGAATACGAATCGGTCGCGGTCGTCGACCCCAACGGGACGATCGTCGCCGCGTCGATCCTCACGGACGAGGGCACCAGCGTGAAGTTCCGCGAATACTTCACGACGGCGTTCAAAGGCACGCCCTACATCAGCGACCCGAGCTACTCGGTGATCACGAACAAGCCCGCCCTCTTCTTCTCGGCACCGGTGAAGGACGGCGACAAGATCCTCGCGGTCGTCCGCACCCGCGTGAACATGGCCGCGATCTGGGACGTCGTCGAGGGAGACCTCGGCTCGGTCGGCGAGGGCGCACACGGCTTCCTCGTCGACGACTACGGCATCCGCCTGGCGGTCTCGGAGACCAAGGGTCACCGCGATCAGGCCGAATCGCTGATCTATAAGCCCATCGCCCCGATCGACAACGACACCGTGAAGAAGCTCGTCGCGGACAAGCGCTTCGGACTGAAAACGCCGGAGCAGCTCGTCATCGATCCGCTCCCCACGCTCAAAGCCGCGCTCGACAAGCTGCCTCGTGGCATCACGACATCGGCGCAGTTCTCGTACGGCGAGGCGTCTTTGGAGCAGCGCGGCGTCGTGACGCGGCTCACGGCCAAGCCCTGGGCGTACATCCTCGCGGTGCCGATCGCGACGTACACCAAGGCCGCGGACGACGCAACGGTGAACGCGATGAGCATGGTCATCGTCGGCTTGCTCCTCTCCTTCGTCATCGGCGTGCTGCTCACGCGCTCGCTCGTGCGTCCGCTCCGACGTCTGGTCGGTGAGGCGACGATGGTGTCCACCGGTGACGTCGACCTTCGTTACGCGCGCTTCGACACTCGCTCAGGCGACGACATCACGCGCGAGGTCGCATCGGCCTTCGACCGGATGCTGAACGCGCTCCGCTTCTACGCGTTGTCGGACGACGCGACCACGGGCGAAGATTGAACGCGTTTGCGCAGCAGCTCCTCGGCGTAGCCAAGGGCTACCTCGGGCCGGCTACGCAAACGTTCCTCTCGTCTGAATTCAAAGCGCTCGGCGTCAACGCGAACACGATCGGTCCCGCACAGCTCGAGGCGCTCGTTGCGCGCGTCCGCACGAAAGCGGCGCGGGCGATGGGCGACGAACGTGCGGCCGAGCTCGCCTCGGCGCTTGCGGCGTGCGGCGCGGCCCAGAAGGAGGCGAGCGGCGGTCACCGTCTCGCGAGCGAGGCGGCCGGGAAGCTCCTCGCGAGCGGCCGCGCGCATCCCGCGGAGGTCGCGTACCGCCAGCTCGTCGAGAAGCATGGCGACATGGACGCCTACAGCGGTCTCGCGCGCGCGCAGGCCGCGCAACAGGACGTCGGCGCGGCGCTCACGACACTGCGTGAGGCCGCGGCGAAGTTCGCGCAGGCCGGCGACCGCGCGAGTGCGGTCGGTCTGCTCCTCGAGGCCGTGGCCATCGCTCCATCGGATCTGGCGGCGCATCGCCGTCTCGCGGCCGCGCTCGCGAATCAAGGTGACCTCCCGAGCGCGGTCCGTGAGTACGAGCGCTTCGTCGATATGGCGCTCGCGCAACAGGACACACGTCGCGCGTGGCTCGAGCTCGCGTACGGACGCGAGACTCTCGGGGATCTGCCGGGTCTGCGCGCGATCGTCGACCGCGTCGCGGCCGCATCCGGTGGCTCAGCGGGCCCCGCGCCACGAACCGGCGAAGTTCCGCAAATGATCGCGCGCTCCGAGCTCGCGCCGCGCGCACCGGCTCCGAAGATGCACATTCCCTCTCCGGTCGCGATGTCGCGGCCGACGGCGCTGACACCGAAGTCCGAGCCGCCGGCCTTGCGGCCCGAGCCACCCGCCTTGCGGCCCGAGCCCGCCGCGCTCCGGGCCGAGCCAACAAAGCCGGCCGCGGCCGCTGCTGCCCCGAAGTCTCAACCCCTCGGCCAGCGGCTGCACGCGACTGAGCCGACGACGCGGCCCTCCGCGTCGCAGACCACGGTGGTGCTCAAGGGCGCGAGCACGGTCACGCATGCGCAGCAAGTCGATCTCGGCGGGCCGGTCGACCTCCTCGCGCGTGCCGGCTTCGGATCGAACGGTCACACGCCGCAGCCCGTCGCCACGCCGGTGCGTCCCCCGCGTTCCGCGCGCCCGCCGCTCGACATGGAGCTTGAGATCAAGGCACTCGTCCCGAAGGGCAACGACATGGCGGCCGCGAACACGGTCGCGACGCGAGCGACGCTTCTCATCGGTATGCGCGACAAGCGCGCGACCGACGCGACGTTGGACGCGGCGCGCCGGCTTCTCACGCTCGGGAAGCTCGTGCCGGCCTCAGACCTGCTCCTCGACTACATCGCACACGGGTTCACCGACCGCGAAGCGCAGCGGCTGCTCATCGAGATCGACTGCGCGATCGGCCGCCGTGACACCGCGAAAGAGAAGTGCCACCTGCTGTCCCACGCCTATCGTCTCGATGGCCGCACCGATGTCGCCGAGGACGTGGAGCGGATCGCCCGCATCCTCTAGGCCGCGCCGCTAGGCAGTGGCGAATGGCTGCGTGGGGCCGCGGCCGAGGGCACGGAGCAAGAACGCGAGCACGAGCCCAGCGATGAATCCGCCGATGTGCGCGAAGTACGCGACACCGCCGGTCTGGGAGCTCACGGCGATCGCGCCGACGCCCGAGATGAACTGGATGAGGAACCAGAGACCGATCATCAAGATCGCGGGCACTTCGGTGATGAAGCGGAAGCCCACGAGGACGCGCACCCTGTTCTGTGGGAAGTACACGAGGTAGGCGGCGAGCACGCCGCTGATCGCGCCCGACGCTCCGAGGCTCGGGATCACCGAGTTCACGTCGGTCGCGATCTGCGCCAATGACGCGACGACGCCGCACACGAGATAGAAGGCGATGTACAGCAGCGATCCGAGTCGTCGTTCGACGTTGTCGCCGAAGATGAAGAGGAACAGCATGTTGCCTCCGAGGTGCGCCCAGCCGCCGTGCATGAACATCGAGGTGAACAGCGTCAGCCAGATGGGATTCGGACCGGGCGCCTCGACGATCGTATCGACGGTGCCATCGGGCAGCGTGACCGCGACCGGGCCGACGAGGTCGACGCCGGTCGTGATCTCCTTCGGGATCGTGCTGAAGCCCATCGTGAACGCATCGCTGGGCAGCTGGAGCAGCACGAAGACGAGGACGTTGATCGCGATGATCGCGATGTTGACGATCGGGAGTCCGCCCGGCTCGTCCTGATCGCCGATGGGGAGCATGCGGCGGCAGTATGCACGTCGCCTGCCCCCGCCGACTTTGGCCGGTAACATTGGACGACCCGAGCAGCGCCGAAGGCGTCGGTGCGTGCCTCCTGGGCGACGTAGCCAAGTGGTAAGGCAGAGGTCTGCAAAACCTTCATCGCGGGTTCGATTCCCGCCGTCGCCTCAGAGTCGATAACGACGGCCGATCATGGTCGTCGCGTTTGCGCCACCGCAGAGGTCTTCCGTTTTCCCGCAGAGGTCTGACCCGCAGTGGTCTGTTGTTACCTCGCGAGGACGTCGCGCAGGTTCGCGGTGGGGAAGTCCTTGAGCTCGTCCTCGTCGTACCTACCGATGTACCGCGTCGGCATCGCTTCTCGCTTCCAACCGCCGATCTGCATGATCACCTGCAGTGGCACCCGTCGCTTCTGCAGGCGCTTCGCGGCGTATCCCCGCGAGCGGTACTGGACGAAGTCGCGAATGCCGGACCGCTCGAGCCGGCGTCGCAGGATCTGGTTGCGGCTGTTCCAGGAGAACTCGGTGAAGCCTCTGCCGTCGCGGTTCAGGAACAGGGGCTCTTCCCCTGCAAGATCTTTCGGGCCGTCGCCCGCCCACGCCGAACGCTCGAATCGGAGGTAACTGTGGAGCGCGGCTTCGGCTTCGTCGTCCAGCGGGATCACGCGGTCTGTCCCGGCTTCGGTCTTCGCACCGCGGATCCGGATGTGTCCGCGTCGCTCACGCTCGCGCGGCGCGAAGTCACGGAGAGCAAGGCGCCGGACCTCGTCCGGTCGCATCGGCGCCGACATCTGGAGGGTGAGGACTGCGCGCTCGCGCATCGGGTATGTCGCGATCTTGGCAACGGCACCCAGGATCGCCCTCACCTCACGGTCGCTGAAGGGTTTGCGCCCGAGCTGCGGGACCGGAGGGAGCCTCAGGTCGCGGAGGATCGAGAGCCGCTGGTCACCGCGTGCCTCGAAGTACAGGTGCCGCTCGGCGAGCCACTTCGCGAGCGCTTTGAGCGCGACCAGCTTGTTGCGCTCGGTGTACCGCGGCGCGCGCTTGTCCTTGGGGCGGAAGTTCGCCCCGAAGGCCGACGCGTTCTCGTACGTGAGGTCGGCTAGCGTTGGCTGTGCGCGGGTCTTGGCCTGAAGCCACTGATTGAAGAGGCGGAACGAGATGCTGTACCCGCGCAGTGTGGTCTCGCGGATCGGCGCGTCGCGCCGGAAGTCCGCGATCGCTTCAGCGAGCGGGTACGTGGGCTTCAGCATCTGGGGATCGTCTTCAGTTGTGAATGTCCACGCACGCTGTGCGGCCATGTGCCACCTTCACGCGCTCCCGGCTGACCGTCGCCGAGCCTATCACCGCGGAACCACACGAACACTGAGGCGCGGGGGATGGCCAACTCCTAATCACCCGCCGCCGCCGCGAGCTGCTCTGGAGTCGTGAAGAGAGAGGAGTCCTTCTTCCCGGCGACGCGCCAGCGGGCGCCGAGCACTCCGGGTTCGGCCAGCAGGGCGTCGATCGCGCAGAACTTGAACATCATCCCGCCCGCCGAGTACGGGTTTGCCTCAAGCCTCGCCGTCGCCGCGTCATAGAGCGACGCCGCACGCGCGGCCGTCGGTGTGATCGTGATGGTCACCGGCCAGCGCGGCAGATGCGCTCGCCAATCGCCGTCGTAGCGGGCCGCGATGTAGCGGTCGACCTTGCGCGCGAAGAAGCGCGTCCCCTCGGTCCCAAGATCGACCTCGACGAAGGCATCAATCAGCGCTCGGCCCAGGCGATAGACCAGGCGCGCGTCGGGGAGGAGCGTCTTGCTCCCGAGCTTCAGCGCGGTCTGCCAGTCGCACTCCCACAGCTCCAGCTCGTGCCCGGGATTCCCGCGAGTCGCGCGACGGAAGGCGAGCTCGATGTCGGCGGCCATGACGCTGTGGGCGAACAGGAACGGCGCGCGTCGCGCCGGTCGACGCGCCGGAAGATCGGGGTAGAAGGTTGCCGCCAGACGCAGCCCGGCCGGCGTGAGGAAGTAGCCAGGCATGGTTGAGCCCGCCACGGCACCGCCGGTCTGGCGCGGCGTGGCAGCAACGAGCCCGTGGCGCTGGAGGCGTCCCAGGAGCCGCCAGGTCACGACCTGCCGCGAGCGTGGCGTGAGGGTCGACTCGGCGAAGAGGAACTCCTCGAGCTGAGGGCGGGTGAGGAAACGGTGGAGCGCGAGGAGCCGAACGACATCGCTCTCGCGGCGGCCCGCGGTGATCATGGGCTCTTCTGAGACGAGAGGACGGAACTTTCGTTTGAGAAGAAACTCAGACCACGCGGTTTCCCTCTGTGCCCTGACAATTCAGGCGCACGCGCGAGCCGCCTTGTTGGTCGAAACCAACGGCTCCCCAACAGCGAGACCAACACGGCGCGACCGGCCACCGCCGTGGTCTACACGTAGTCACGACGGGCGGACCATGGCGCATTTCACATTGACGATGTGACCGTGGCCTACCAGCCGCTCGCATTCCTGAGGCGATTCCAATCGCCCCCGCCGCGCCGTTCGCGGATCCGAACGCCGGTGCGTGAGCAGGGGTAGTTTTCCTCGATGGTCCGTCGGGATCCGTGCACTGAGCAGGCTGCCGCGCGGAACGAGGTGACGAGCGCCATTGCGTCGGCCGCCGCGCTCGTCGGCTACCTCGCAGGTCGCCTCGCACTCGCCGCCGAGGAGCTTCCTCGATGAGCACGACCGCCGCTCTGATACGCCGCGCGCACGCGCCGGGTGCACGTTTGCCCGACGCTGGAACGCTGATCGGTCTGGCTGCCTTCTTTGCCATCCTCATCGTCGCCCTTTTGGGCGAGCACATGGCGCCGCACGAAGCCATCTACTTCGTACCCGAACACGGCGCCGATCCGCGACCATACGACCCCGGCCGCGTTTTCCCGTTTGGCTCGGACGTACTCGGCCGTGACCTCTTCAGCCTCGTACTCGCCGGCGCGCGCGCGACGCTCGCGATCGTCGTGATCAGTGGCCTCGCGCGCGTTCTCGCCGGCGCCCTCGTCGCGGCGCTTGGCGGCTGGTGGCGCCCGACGCGTCTGGCCATCGAATGGGTCGCCGAGCTCGTCGCTGCAGTCCCCGCGACGCTCGTCGCGCTCGTGCTGGTGAAGATCTTCGTCAAGGCGGAGACGAGTCTGCTGGTGTTCATGGCCGCTCTGCTGGTCACAGGGTGGGCGGGGCCGTATCGCGTGATCCGGGCGGAGCTGGACCGCCTCGCGAACGTGCAGTTCACGCAGGGCGCGAGGGCGATCGGCGTCGGGCGCTGGCGTCTTCTGTGGCGGCATCACCTTCCACACCTCGTGCCGATCGTCGCGCTCAACGCCACCCAGCAGATCGTTGCCTCGCTCGTCCTCGTCGCTGAGCTTGGTGTTCTCGGTGTCGCCCTCGGATTGACGCGCACCATCAACATCGAGGAGTCCCTCAGTCGGGTCAATCCCACCCAGGTGAACGTCGCCCAAATCTCGGATCCGCCGGAGTGGGGTGGTCTTCTCGCGAGCGCCCGCACGATCGAGAGCCTCTGGACGACCCGCTGGCTCGTCTTCATCCCTGGCATCGCCCTCGCGCTCACCGCAGTTGCCATTGCTCTGATCGGCTTCACCCTCGCGCGCCGCTATGGCCGTCGCGATGTCATCGACGACCTGCGCGGACGCGGCGCGGTTGCCCTCGTCGTAGCGATCCTCGCCACGTGCCTTGTCTCGTCACTGGTGCCCGAGCGTTACGCCGCCGCGCGTGAATGGGCCGCGGCCGCTCGCGCTGAGGTGCGCCCGACCGCGGATATCGACGGCGCCTTCGCCGATGCCGGATTGCGTCCGATCGGCCCCAGCTATGCGGTCACGCGCGAGATCTCCACGATCGCGCAGACCGGCGCGGCAACTGTCACCGCCGGCTCCGTCAAGATCACAGAGCCCTTTCCGCACTCGTCGTTGGATGTACCGGATCGCAGCCGGACCGTCCGATCGTTCGTGAGCGGGAGTGCCGGCGGGGGCGTGATCGAAGCGCCGCTTGTCTACGCGAGCCGCGGCATTAGCGCCGCCGACTACTTGCCGGCGCCTCAGCAGGTGGCGGGACCACGCGACGAGGACTTCGCAAAGCTCATCCGGGACTACGACTATCCCGATGATTACGCCGGCATTGACGTGCGCGGCAAGGTCGTGCTGCTCGTCCGCTTCATCGGGTTCAAGCCTCTACGTCCCCGCGGTGCGGGCCAGTACGTCCGCGGTCCCTTCGTTGACGACAGCATCAACAACGCGATCAAACGTGGCGCGGCGGCGGTGATCTTCGTGGATCCCGCGTTATGGCTCTACAACGACCTTCCCGCGACCGTGAGTTACGGCCTCGGCGAGCTTGACGGAGGGAACAATCCCTATCTCCGGGCAGAGCAGTTTCATCCGCCGACAGGGACCTCGGGCGTGCCGGTCGTGGTGCTCGGTGATTTGGCTGCGCGTACGTTCGTGGAGCCTTTAGGCATCGACCTTGAGCCCTTTTTCCATCAAGACGAGCGCGGCGATGAGCGCTACTCCGTGTCGGGTTCCCGACAACTCGGCGTCACCGCCCGTGTTGAGGTCCCTTTGCAGCGCCAGACCGCCTCGGTTACGAGCCACGTTGCCGAGGTCGCGGATGCACCTGCTGGCGCCGGGCACGTCGTCATCTGGGGCATCAAACGACCCGGTGCGTTGCATCCCGCGACGGATGTGTTGGCCGCGCTCGGGCGATCGCTCGGCACGCGGCAGGTGCCGTTCATCTTCGTGGAGTTCGATCCGTCGCTCGACCCAGATGTGAACGCGAAGAGCATCGGTGAGGTGCTCAAGGACCGGCGCATCGCGCTTGTGCTCGTGCTCGACCGACTTGAGGGCGCGAAGCTGCGCTTCACAACGCCATACGGCGACCTCATCCCCGCGCTGGACCTGTACGCGGAAGCGGCCGGAACCAAGTACGAGCGCACGTTGGTGACGCCGCGGATCGGATCAATCGACGCGGTCGCTCCGTTCTTCGGCACCAAGACCGTCGTCATCGATGGCAACCGGGGTGATGGGGATCCACGCGCCGATGCTGCGGCACTCGTGGGATACCTCGCCGGCCGTCTTGCGCTCGAAGCGGAGGAAATGCCGCGATGAATGCGGCGTTCGCACGGGTCCTGCGCATTCCGCTCACGATCGCGGTCGTTTGGACGATCCTGGTCGCCGCGGTCCCAGTTGCGATGGCCTACTACGCACCGTATCTCGTGCGTCCTGGGATCTATTGCGTCCGCACATCATCCGTGCTGGTGCGTATGGACCAGCCTCTGCCCGCCAATATGTGCAAAGGACTCGCTGAGCTCTACCACCTGAGCTTCGTGGACCTCTTCGTAGATTCCATGTTCCGCAGCCTCGCCCTGCTCGTTGGCGCGGCTGTTCTCGCGCTCGTGGTCGGAACGCTCCTCGGTGTCGCCGGAGCGCTGCTGCGTCGTCGCGCCTGGGCGAGCGGCGGCATCGTCGGGGTTACCACGCTGCTCAGTGCGGTGCCAGCGTTCTTTGTCGCGTATTTCCTGCAGATCCTGGTCATCATCGTCGGCGCGACCCCTGAGGGCGGGAAGCTCTTGCCGGTGTTCGGCTTCGGCTACGACAGCCACCTTGTCTTGCCGCTCCTCTCCGTATCCGTTCCCGCGATTGCTTTTACGGCGCAGCTCACCGCGACGCGGATGCAGGACGTTCTCGATGCCGACTTCATCACGACCGCGAACGCGAAGGGCCTCGGGACGCCGGACATCCTTTTGGTCCATGTCCTGCCGCACGTGCGGCCAGTGTTGATCGAGGCACTGGGCAGCGGTCTGCGTGTCTCGGTCGCTAGTCTCCCGATCATCGAGTACCTGTTCGTGTGGCGCGGCATCGGTCAGCTCGCACTCGAGTCGGTCGGTGTTCACGACGCTGCGGGCCTGATCTTCAGCGGAGTGGTGCTCGCGGGCTTCTTCGCTACCGTGTCCGCACTAGCTGATGTGTCGCGTCCCCGCGCGTTGTTCCGACCGACGGCGGCGTGATCCCGTTGCCACAAATGTGGCACAAGCTCACCAATGAATGACGTCGCGTGCGGTGACCCGCAGAAGTCTGCGCACCGAGATGGTCAGCCGGGAGCGCGACTTTCTTTGAATTTCCTGATGTTCTCGAATGCTTGCGCGAAAAATTCGCAAGAAGTCTGCAAAACCTTCATCGCGGGTTCGATTCCCGCCGTCGCCTCAGCGGTTTCCGCGGGGAGTGATCGCCCGTGAGAGCCACGCGGAGGAAGGAGGATCGCATGGCCACGTGGAGCGAAATCAAGCTCGGCCGCAACCTGTGCTCGGGGACATGACGATTCGACGGATGGACAACGTTGGCATCGTTGTCGACGACCTCGCGGCTGTTACGGCGTTCTTTGTCGAACTTGGTCTGGAGATGGAGGGCGAGATGACGGTCGAGGGACGGTGGGTGGACCGCATTGTCGGGCTCGACGGTGTCCGAAACGACATCGCAATGTTGCGGACGCCTGACGGCCACAGCCGGCTTGAGCTGATCAAGTTTCACACGCCGCCGGCAACCACCGCCGAACCGAGCGCACCGGTGAACACGCTCGGTATCCGTCGCATCATGTTCGCCGTTGACGACATCGAGGACGTCCTTGGTCGCCTGCAGGCCCACGGCGCCAAACTCGTCGGAGAGGTGGTGCAGTACGAGGACAAATACCTGCTCTGCTACGTCCGCGGCCCCGAGGGCATCATCGTCGCGCTTGCCGAGCAGCTCAGCTGATGATGGTCGGTCGCTCGACCAGCTCGCAGAAGTCTCCAGACATGAGTCACAGATAGAAGTCACCCGACGACGGTGGAGGCGTTCAACGCCAACGCAAGAGTCGGAGGGCTTCTGTGTACCGTATCGCTAGTGGTTGACGCTTGCCCGATAGACCAGGCCCGCGGTCGGCGCTCTCGGTCCGCCTGGATGGAGTCGAGGTGGCGAGGCTCATGACGCTCCCTCGAATGGACTCGATGCGTCGCGTCCAGATCGTGTCGAACGCGGTGCTGGCCCGCTTGGCAGCGGTCGGTGCGGATCCCCGGGACGACGAGCAAACGCGGCAGCGCAAGGTGCTGCTCGTCCTGACCTCGGTGTTGATCCTGCCGATCGCGGTGGTGTGGGGCAGCCTGTACCTCATCTTCGGCTCGCCGGTCGGGTATGTGCCATTCGCGTATGCCCTTGTGCTGCTGGGTGCGATCATCGCGTTCGCACGTACACGGAATTTCGCGCTGCTGCTGCGCGTGAGCTTGGTCGACATTCTGCTCGCGCCCACGCTGTCGATGGTCCCTCTGGGCGGCTTTCTCCCGTCAGGGGGTGTGGGGCTGTGGGGCGCCCTTGCCCCGGTTGGTGCCCTCGTCTTCAGCGGGCCGCGCGCCGGACTACGTTGGTACGTCGCGTACCTCGCCGTGTTCATCACCTCGGGCGTCGCCGGCCAGATCGTGGGGCCGGTCTCAACGCTGCCGGAGTGGTTCTCGAGCACGATGCTCGGCCTCAACGTCGCTGTGGGGGGCTCGATGGTCTTCCTCCTGATCGCGACGTTCCTGCGCCAGCGCGACCGCGCCATGGACGCGCTGGCACGCGAGCAGGAACGCTCGGAGGGGCTCCTTCTGAACGTCCTGCCCAAGGAGATCGCGGCGCGGCTGAAGGCCGGTGAGAGCCCGATCGCCGACGCGTACGAGCACGCGACGGTGCTCTACGCGGACATCGTCGGATCCACGATGCTCGCCGAGCGGCTGGACGCGAAGCAGCTCGTCGTGCTCCTCAACGGGATCTTCTCCCGCTTTGATCTCCTTGCAGAGAGGCACGGCGTCGAGAAGATCCGCACGATCGGCGACAACTACATGTGCGTCGCGGGGGTTCCGCGTAGGCGCGCGGATCACGCGAAGGCGATGGCCCGCATGGCTCTGGGTATCTGCGCCTATCTCGACGAACTCCGCGCGGCGGGCGAGGACCGCATCGACTTCCGGATCGGCATGAACAGCGGGCCATGCGTCGGCGGGGTCATCGGCTTGCGGAAGTTCGTGTTCGACATCTGGGGCGATTCCGTGAACACGGCGAGCAGGATGGAGACGCACAGCGTGCCGGGGCGGGTCCACCTGAGTGACGCGACCTACCAGCTCATCCGCGACGAGTTCAACTGCGAGCCGCGCGGTACGATCGAGGTGAAGGGCAAGGGTCCGATGCGCACGTGGTTTCTCCTCGGCGAACGCCACGCGCAAGCCGAGAGTACGCCGCCGGCCGTGGCCGCGGCGAACGCTCCGTAACTGTCTTCGCTCGAGGAGCGGGTCGCGCAGCTACGGGATGAACGCGAGGTCCTCTGGCAACATCGACGTCGGCGTCTCGAAGAACGGCTCCGACCCGTCCGGGTCGATGGTGATCGCCCCGTCGCTGGCGAAGAACGTTGCGATCTGACGCTGGGCGGCGAGCGCGTACGACGCACCCGCTCCGGTGATGCTCGTCAGGAAGGTGTGGGGGTTCTTGTTCAGCGCGGGGTTCGCCGCGAACGCGAGGTCGTTCCGGAAGATCGTCGCGCGCGACGCGAGCCGGCCGGCTCGCAGGATCGCGGTCGTCGTCGGGTTCGGAACCGTCTTGTCGCCGCGCGCGAACTGGATGATCACCGGCCGGGTGATGAACGGCGCGTATGCCGCCGGGTTGGCGGCTTGCTGCGCCCACTCCGTGTTGTCGATCAGCGCTTGGATCGCTGAGGCGCCCGGCACGGTGTCGACCAGGAGTGGCACGTTGCGGAGCGCGATGTTCTCGACGAACGACGTGAACGATGCATTCGGCACCGCGTTGTAGAGCGACGGGGTCCGCGTGATCAGGGAGATCCCGACCAGTGGCCGGAAGCTCGGGCTTAACCGGGCGATCTCGATGATCGGCCCGCCCGGCACGTTCGGGACGCCGGCATGGATGTCCGGCTCGAGCCCGAGGAGCTGCACGCCGTAGATGCCGCCGAACGACTGGCCGGCGTAGTAGATCCGCGAGCCGCTCAGGTCGGGCGACCCGTCACCGTCGACGTCGACGCCGCCCTGGACCACCTTCACGAGCTGCATCAAGTCGATCGTCGTCTGGCGCAGGCCGTCGCGGCTGCCGATGAGCGACTGCGCGCCAACGGCGCTCACGCCCTCCGTGGAGTCGATGGTGCCGTCGCCGTTCTGGTCGATGCCCCGCCCGCCGCTCGGCAGCGTGACGGGCGCTGCGGCGGTGCGCAGCACCGTGTACGTCCCGAGCGCACCACCGCCGTGGCCGACGACGTTGATGGCGATCGTCGCGATGCCGGCGTGCGCCAGCGAGGACGCGACCACCCAGGGAGCGCCGTCTTTGCTGTCGCCGAACCCGTGACCGAAGATCGCTGTGGGCCAGCCGCCCGGAGGCGTCGCGCCGGCCGGGAGGAAGAGCGTGAACTGGATGTCCGTCGTCGATTGCGGGACGGGTGTTCCATCCTTTGTCCCGGTAGCCGGGATCACCGCGGCCGCGTTCTCGTAGTTCGGCGACGCGTACGACCCGAAGGCGATCGCCCCGACCGAGCCGGGGAAGATCGCGAGCGCGGGCGTCGGCAGGAACGAGGTCGCGAACGTCGTCGTCCCGGTCTGCCGGCGCAGCTGAATGCCTGCGATCGAGGACAGCGGGAACACGGTCCGCTCGCCCGCGGCACCCAGCGTGAAGGACGCAGGTCCGCCGCGGAGCTGCGAGCGGATCTGCCGCGAGATCGCGTCGATGCTCTGGGTCGTGAAGAGGCTCGCGGCGGCGATCTCGTTGGGTGTCGCGCCGCCGGCCATCGCCATCGGTAGCGCTTCAACGAGCTGCTGGCGGTAGGCCTTCGTATCGGGATCCTTTGTCTGCCCGAAGTTGAGGTCGTGGCGGAAGTCCGTCGCCTCGAGCGGCATGCCGTCCGCGCCGCGCACGCCGCGCGTGACGACGAGCAGATACGTCGTGTCCTGGGCGAGCTGCTCGTCGCTCTCGGCGTGCAACGTGTTCGTGAGCGGCTCCCACACGGCTTGGTTGATCCCGACGACGTGGCCGTCGGGGTCTACGAGGAAGACGGTCGAGCTCGAGACCGTCGACAGGTCGATCGGAGCCGAGAACGGGATCGAGATCCTCGGCTGGATGTTGAATCCGTCGAGCGTGTCGAGGACGTCGATGTCCGCGCAATCGGACGGGTGGATGGCGCAATCAGGCTTCGGCAGGTCCACGCGCAGTCCGGTGATCTGCGTCCCGTCGTGCACGGTGTACAGGTTGGTCGGGAACGGTTGTCCCGCCTTCGTCGCCGCGAGCGCGCCCGCCTGCGCGGCGAGGGCGGCTGGCGGCGCGAGCGCGAGCGCGAGGGCGAGCGACGCTGCGGAAATGAAGGAACGCATCTGACCCCCCTCTAACTCCGGCTGCGGATCGACGGCGACGCTACTGCGGCCCGCTCATCCGGTCAACGCGCATTTTCTACCGAACGGTCGGTCTGCTACTGTCGGCCGCCATGGTGCGGCCGGTCGTGGGGGCGGTCGCGCAACTTCAGCCGCTCGGAGGCGCCCGGTAGACGCGATCAGTGCCGGCCTACAACAACTGTTGTAGGGACTACAACGATCGTTGTAACATGCGCACATAACGCTCATATCAGAACTTCTCGGGCGCAGTCCGGCGGCTCGGCGCGCCCTCGATCTGCTCGTGACTGCCGCAGGGCGCGAGTTACACACTCGTGAGATCGCTCGTCGCATCAAGGCCGATCCGCATTCCACCCAGTTGGCGCTCGATCACCTTCTTCGTGCGGGCGCTCTTACCAGCAAACGCCTCGGCAACCTTCGGCTTTGGTCGGTCGACCCGGCGAGTGACCGGGTCGCCAGCATCCGCGACCTTCTTCGCCGCGAGAGCCAGGTCGCACACATCCTGTCGCGCGAACTGGAGAAGATGCGTGACGTCCGAGTCGCGCTCATCTTCGGGTCCTTCGCCTCGGGCCTCGATGCCATCGGCAGTGACATCGACGTGCTCCTTGTCGGCGACGTCGACTGGGATCGGCTTGCTCGGCTCAGCGGTGAAGTTTCAGATCACATTCGCCGGGAGGTGAACTTCGTCGCTTGGAGCGAGGCGGAGCTGGGAAGTCCGCGGCCCGGTCAGCGCAAGCTCCTTCGAAGCATCTTGAGCCATCCGCGGATCATGCTGAAGGGGGACGAGAACGAGCTTACCGGCGGCGGTCGTCCCATGGCAGCAGAAGTACGACCTGGAGATCACCCAGCGCGCAAGCGATCCAAGAGCGGCAAAACAGAAGCTCGAACTCGCGGCGGTGCACGTCGCGCGGTCGAAGGATCTGCTGCAGCGAAACGAAAACGACCTCGCACTAAACTCAGCCGAGAACGCGCTCATCGTTAGCTGTGACGCCGTCCTAGGAAAGGATGGCTGGGCCGTGCGGTCCCACGTCGCTCGCTTCGCCTATCCGCAGCTGCCGGCGTTGCTACGGCAGAACGCAGGACTGTTGAATCGGATCCGCACGACTCGCAACGCGGCGCAGTACGAGGCGCCGGGAGTCGTGTCCCGCGAGCTCGCATCCCAAGCGATTGCCCTCGCGGACCGAGCCTTAAGCGAGGTCAGGAAAGTGATCGGATGAGTCCGCATCTCAAGAACAGGCCAACGCTCTCACGAGACCTCTGCCGTTGCCAGCGAAGCCTAACCTCGTAGATCGGCATGTAGGGCGGAAGTCTGCAAAACCTTTCGATCGCGGGTTCGATTCCCGCCGTCGCCTCAGAAGTTAGGGAATTCGTGGATCGCCAAGTCCGTAGGTGTCGCGTCGGCGTGACCGGTTGACGACGATCCAACGCTATGTGTCTAGCGCCCGGATCGGCCTGCCTCTTGTGATGAGTGGAGACCGACCCTCGGCTCTCTGGGTAGCCGATGAACCCGGCGAGGCGCGGTCGGGGCACGTCCGACGCTGCGACCGAGGGCCTTTTTTGGCGGCCGCATGTAGCGGCTTTTGGAGGAGCGTGATGGCGACGAAGTTCGTGACATCCGCCGACGGCACACGCAGCGCGTACGAGACGATGGAACAAGGAGCGCCGTCGTGTTCGTTTGGGAGCGCTCGGCGTGCGCCGGTCCCCGTTCGCGAAGGCGATGCGTGAGGAACTCGCGAAAAGCTTCACCGTGTTCGATTACGACAGACGCGGTCGCGGCGAGAGCGGGCGACACGAAACCCTACGCCGTCGCGCGCGAGGTCGAGGATCTGCGCGCGGTCGTCGAGGCCACGGGTGGTGGGCGACCTTACGGCGCCGCCACGTCGTCCGGCGCGGCACTCGCGCTCGAAGCCGCCGCGAGCGGAGCCCCGATGAAGATGCTCGCGGCGCACGAGCCACCGTACATGGTGGGAACCCCGAAAGATGCGCCCGATCCGCACTACGAGCAGAAGGTGAACGCTGCGTCCGGCGCTCGTGGAGAGCTTCCACGCTGCGATGGACACGGGAGGCCCGAACGCCGTGAGCAGAACAGCCTAGGCGAGCGAGAACCCGGCGAGCATCACGCGCGAGTTCGCCTCCGGGATCCTCGCGATAGACCACTCCACTCACGCCCTGCGGCGTCCACCGCCGCCAATGTCGCGATGGGAGCGGGGCGACCGAGCTGGTCGCCCCGCGACCATTCAGTTGCCGACGACGAAGAGATCTCCGAAGTTCTCCGTGTAGATCTTTCCATCGTCGCCGAGGGCGAGCGGCGTGTAGGCCGCTCCGAGTGCGAGGCGCAGGAACTTGCTCTGCTTCAGGGTGCCACCGGGATTGATCGCGTAGAGGTTGCCGTCCTCGCTATTCGCGTACACGACGCCGTTCGGGTCAACCGCAGGCGCGTTGATGCACCACTCGAAACCGCCGGGGTGATCGTCGCGGCACTTCAGGTGACCGAAGTTGTCATACGCGCAGCTGAACGTATTCGTGTTCTGGAACTTCCACTCGGGAGAAAGATTCGCGTCGAGTTGCGTGATGTAGTACGGACCGGCGGGTGCCACCGGGCAGATCTTCTTGTCATTGCAATACGAGCCGGCGTCGTAGTGGTTGTCCTTGACCACGATCGAGTACGTCCCGTCGTGGCCGAAGACGGCCGGCGTCTGATCCCAGCCGAAGTCATAGGTGGCGACGATGTGGCCATCTCTCGGGCTGAACTTCCAGAGGTGTCCGCGAGCAAAGTTGTATCGGCTGTACGAGCCGTAGAGGATGCTTCCGTCCGGCGCGATCGAGGGCGAGGAGGACGATTGGTCGATGACTCGCCCCGCCGGCCTCTCATTCGTGGCCGGATCCACGCCTGTCGTCGCACCCTCGGCGCAGCCGCCTGGCGTGCCGTTCGGCGGCAGCAACACGTTGCAGCCGTCGTTGAGGAAGTCACGCAACGAGGTGTGCCACTGGGGGCGCAAGTCCGCAGTGACGGCGACCAGGTACGAGTAGCGCGTGCGCAGGTGCGCGCGGCTGACCGTGTAGATCGTGCCGTCGGGCGCGATCGCAGGCGCGACGTTGATGCCCGGCCGCTGCGACCCGCAGGCCCCCTGCGGTGGCGTTGCTGTCGGACTGGGCGGCCATGGAAGCTGACCGAGGCCGAAGGTCGTCGTGCACATCGTCGGTGCGTCAGGTATCAGCGTCCGGAACTCCACGCTACGCGCGCTGCCGTCCGCACCAATCCTCACCAGCCAAGCCCCAGCGATGTCGGTACCGAACGCGCCGTACGGGTCACTGGGATCGAACTTGAGCGCGTTGTAGTAGATGTTGCCGGCGGCGTCTGCCGCAAGCGGGCCGGCGACGAACGTGTTCGGATCGAAATCCGCGCCGTTTGGGAATGGCGTGAGCCTTCCCAGGACGGAGCCGTTCTCTTTGTTCAACTTCCAGACAGCGCCGGAAGCCCCCGGCACGTAGATGAAGGGGCCCGCTAGTACGGCGTGGAACACCGGCTCCCATCCGTTGAGTCCCCAGCGCTCCGTCGGCGATGACCCAACGCTGAACGGGTTCGGGTCGGGCTTCCAGTCGCTGACGTAATTCCATTGCTCGACGAGCCGGCCGTTCTCCCAGCGCAGCCGTTTCTCGTTCCATATCTGCGTGTTCCAACCCTGCTCGCCGCTGTACGTCCCGGTCTTGAACTCCATGAACACGTCGCGGCCGTCGATGAGCGGCGCCTGGTAGTGCGTGCAGAAATTGCAGGGCGCCTTGATCTCCTGCGGAACGAACGGGTCGAAGGTGAGATCCGTGAGAATGCGGTTGAGATCCTGTCCCGCCGCGACTGCCGTGCCGCTGTGCTGCGGATTCTGACCCCACTGCGGCCACGCCGGACCACTTCCGGCGAGCGATGTGATCGATGCCGTTACCACCGACGCGACCGTCACGACGATGGAGACGGTTGTCGCGATACGCAAGAACACTTGCATTGTCTCTCTCCCTTGGCCCTTGGACCGCGTATTACAGCTCGTTCTTGATATGCCGAATCACCTCCGGCTGCGCGGACCGGTCGATAATGAGCGCATCGTCAAGGGACCGGCCTGGCTGACTCCCGATCAGTCGCACCGCTCGTAGGCAGCGCCGCACGTGCCGTCGAGCGAGCCGGTGACATCGTCGCTAGGTTTCGGCCATCACGACCGCGGCGAAGATGAGCACATCCTGGAAGCCATGGATGAGCCATGGGGCGGCGATTCCTCCGGTCCCGCGCATCGCGAGCCCGAGAAGCCATCCGGCAATGGCGGCGAGGAGGACACCCGAGGGACCCGACGGGTGGCCGTAGTAGTGGCCGACGCCGAACAGGACTGAGGTGACGAGGAGCGCATGCCCCGCGCCCAGAGCCGGCACGAGGCGCGCGAGCGGCGCCGCGCGGAATCGGAACTCCTCAAGGAAGGCGTTGAGCCCGGCGAAGATCAGCGCCGCAGGCACCAGCGGGACCACGCGCGGCAAAGCGGAGGAGTCCGGCCCGACGGTGAACGAGAGCTGCACAAGGAGGGGCCCGGCGAGGATGAGCGCGACGAGCAGGGTCGCGACCCGCCACGTGAGAGCGAAACGACCGATGCGCAACCGTTGGGAGAGGTCGCCGACCACCAGCGAGAGGTCGGCACGAGTCAGGCGGCTTCCGATCAGCGTAAGCGCCACTCCCGCGCTTGGGAGAAGCTCGAAGAATGGATCAATGAAGAGCCGCTTGTAGTCAGGCGCATGAGCGGACCACGTCTGCCACGCGGCCGTGCTGCGCACGACCAGGTACGCGTCGTCGCCGGCGACCATTCCCACGAGAAGGACCACGTATCCCCGCACCGGACGAGTCGCGTCGAGACCCGTTAGCCCGACGAGGACAACCAGCTGGGCTAGCAAGAGCAGTGGTGGAGCATCCTGATGTGCGAGTTCCCTCCAGAGGACCCGCGGCAGGGTGCTCCCTACGAGCATCGCGGCCCAAGCGATGAGAGCGGCGGGGCGGTCAGCGGATCGTGTCGAGAGCTCCGTGACCGCGAACCTACAGCACGACGAACCGCGGCGGCGAGCGCGGCGACGAAGCTTCGATGCGGATTTCGTCCAAAGGCCAGACCATGCCGGGCCCGGCCGAGCTTGCGCGGCAACTGATCCTTGAAGTCTGCGTCGTATGAGTCGGTCAGCCGAGAGCGCTAATTTGCGTTTTGCGAAGGAATTTCGCGCAACGCCGAACGACGGAGGTCGAGTAGACCTCGATCATACGATCGGCTCGCGCGACGCCGAAGGATCGGCGCCGACCACGGGGGAGTGATGAAGGCGGCTGTCAGGGACCGGTACGGCCCGCCAGAGATCGTCGCGGTCGAGGAAGTCGACCGCCCGGTCGCCACTGGCGATCAGGTGCTCGTCCGCGTGCGCGCGGCGTCGGTCAACCGGGCCGACCTCGATGGCCTCTACCCACGATGGCAACTCACCCGCCTGTTCCTCGGGCTGCGCCGGCCGAGGACCCGTCGCCTGGGCCTCGATATCGCCGGCGTCGTCGAGTCGGTCGGACCGACCGTGACCCGGTTCCGACCGGGTGATCTGGTCTTCGGCGATCTCTTCGCATTCGGGCAGGGCGCGTTCGCCGAGTACGTGTCTGTCCCGGAGCGGGCGCTCGCATTGATGCCGAGCGGGATGACATTCGAGGACGCTGCGACCCTGCCGCACTCGGCCGTCCTCGCGCTCCAGGGGCTCCGGCTTCGGAACGGCCGCTCGATCCCGCGCGGCGGCCGGGTTCTGGTCGTCGGCGCGTCGGGCAACGTCGGCCCGTTCGCCGTTCAGATCGCGAAGTCGATGGGTGCAGACGTGACCGGCGTTTGCAGCACCGAGAAAGTCGTGTTCGTGCGTTCGCTTGGCGCCGATCGCGTGATCGACTACACGAAGCTGGATCCGACCCAGGCAGCGGAGCGATATGACTGGATCCTCGACGTCGATGCCCACCAATCGGTCCTCCGATGGCGACACGCGCTCCGGCCGCAGGGTGTCTACGTCGCGCTCGGCGGATCGATGTGGTGGTTCGTACAGGGACTGTTCCTGATGCCGGCGGTCTCTGTGGCGGTGGGCAAGTGGATGGGCCTGATGCTGTGGTGGAAGCCGTTCAAGGCGGAGGACATTGAAACCCTCAAGCAGCTGATCGCAGCCGGCAAGGTGAAGCCCGTCATCGATCGGCGATTCCCGCTGAGCCAGATCGTCGAAGCGCTCAATTACGTCAACGACGGTCGAGCCAGGGGCAAGGTCGTGGTCACGACGTAGCCGCTGTCGGGGTAATCGGCGCGGTCGGTACGCGCGGCGCGGTTTACTTCGCGCCGCCGGCCGTGAGGATGTGTTCGGCGCCTCCGTCGGCGAACGGGCTCAGGCCGAACCATCGACTGAACAGTGGGTGAGTCTCTTCGTCGCCTTCAAGCCTGATCGAACCTGCGGCGATCGCCTCCGAGAGGCGCAGGCGTCCGAGCCACACACCGCGGTCAAAGCGGCGAGGTCGGCGTCGGGTTGGAATTGACGCGAACCAACTCCCGATGACTATCGGGTGAGGTCGCGGCCGATCGCCTGGATCTCCGTCGGGAGGATGACGAGCTCGGGCACATACGCCTCTGGACGCAGCGTGACCACGAAGAGGCAAGCCGCCGCGATGTCCTCGGCCCGGAGCATTTTCTTCCGCTGTTCAGGTGTCGGCGGGTTCGGGCGTTTGTCGAGAAGCGCTGTGTCGATCACCCCAGGGAGGATCGCGCACACCCGCACGCCATTCATGTGCTCCTCGAACGCGAGACCGTACGCGAGCGCGCGCCTGCCTGCCTTCGTCGCCTGGTAGCCCGGACCCGACCCATCGGGCCAACGGCCCGAGACGCTCGCGATGAGCACCGCGTGGCCGCGCCGTCGGCGGAGCGCCGGTAGCGCGGCGCGCATGACGCGTACCGCGCCGGAGAGATTCGTCTCGACCATCGTGCGCCAGCCGGCGTCGTCGAGCTGCGCCAGGCGGCGGTTCTTCACGTTCGTGCCGGCCGCGTACACAACGATGTCCACGTCGCCGAGCTCGGCGAAGAACGACGCGACCGCGCGCTCATCCGTCGCGTCCAGCCGTCTCGGGACGATACGGTCCGTGCGCTCGATGAGCTCGGCGCGTCGCGCCAGCGCGTGCACCCGAGCGCCTTCCGCCGCGAGAGCGCGTGTGACGGCAAGACCGACGCCACTCGACGCGCCGACGACGACCGCGACGCGTCCCTCGAGCTTCACGACGCCGTCGCGGAGAGGAACGTCTTGAGCTGCGCGGTCGGCCCGCCGGCGAGCGTCGCGAACGCGTCCGGCCCCGCCTCCAGCGGACGCGTGCTCGCGAGCTCGCCCAGCGAGACCTTGCCGTTCGTGAGGAGCTCGAGGGCCGAAGCGAAGTCGGCGTCGGTGTACGCGAACGAGCCTTGGAGCGCGACCTGATCGCGCACGACGCGGTGGAAGGGGAGCGCGCTTTCGTCCTCGTGCAGCCCGAGGAGCACCACCGCTCCTCCGGGGCGAACGAGGTCGACCGCGGCACGCCGCGTCGCGGTTGCGCCGACGGCGTCGATCACCAAATCAGCGCGTCGCTCCCGCGCGAGCTCGCCGGCATCGGGGTGCGCCGCGCGCGCTCCAGCGGCGAGTGCCGCGGCCCGACGCGCCGAATACGGCTCGACCACGCGCACGTCGAAGACGCCCGCCGCGCGCGCGGCGTGGAGCGCGAACAGTCCGATGGTCCCCGCGCCGAGGACGACCGCGGTCTCGATCGCCGCGAGCCGACGCGCGAGACCGACGGCATGGACGGCGTTCGCCATCGGCTCGACGAGCGCGCCGATGCGCGCGTCGACGCCGTCGGGCAGGCGGACCAGGTTCGCGGCCGGGACAGACACGCGCTCGGCGAAGCCTCCCGCGACGTGCACGCCGATGAGCCGCCGCTCCGCGCAGAGGTTCCGCTCGCCCGCCTTGCAGCGCACGCAGGCACGACAGGAGAGCAGCGGGTTCACCGCCACGCGACGGCCGGACCACTCGCCGCCCGCTCCGCGTCCGGCAGCCACGACCGTTCCGGCGAACTCATGACCCATGACGAGCGGCGGCACACGGTTCGGCATCCGACCGAGATAGCCCTCGACCTCGGACCCGCAGATACCCGCAGCCTCCGGCCGCACGACGACCTCGTCGTGACCCTGCCGCGGCTCGTCGACGGACTCGACCGCCATGTGCAAGGGACCCCGCCAGACGAGCGCGCGCACTCCGGCAGGCTAGCGTCAGTTGACGCACCGTGGGCCTGGGCCATACTCCCGCAGGCATCCGCGGGGGAGGTTCGTCAATGATCAAGCGAGAGATCACGACCTCGACCGATCGACTCTTGTCGAGACGACGGTTCATCTACTACGGCGCGGCGGCCGCGGCGGCGGTCGCATGCGGACCAGCACCTGCGACCACCACCCCCAGCGCGTCACCGAGCGGCCCCGTCGTGCTCAAGGGCACGAAGGTCAACCTTCTCCACTGGACGAGCTTTGTGCCCGACGAGGACAAGTGGTTCAAGGAGACGCTCGTCAATGACTGGGCGAAGCCGAACGGAGTCGATCTCACGGTCGAGCTCGTCTCGGCGAATGAGGCGCAACCGAAGATCGTCGCCGCGCTCCAGGCGAGCGGCGGCCCCGACGTGATGCTGCTGCAGTGGACGTGGGCGCATCTTTATGCCGACAAGCTCAGCGATGTGGGCACGGTCGCCGAGAAGGTCGGAAGCGACGGTGGCGGCTTTTACGACGCGATGAAGCAGAACGCGCAGGTGCAGGGTGTCTGGCGCGCCGTTCCCTTCGGCCTCCTCGGGAACGCGATGCACCACCGCGAAAGCGTTCTGAAACAGGCGGGGGCGGACAAGTTCCCGACGACCTGGTCAGATCTCACGAAGGTCGGCGCCGACGCGAGGGCGAAGTCGAAGCTGTTCCTGGGCCAGGCCATGGGCCACTCCTTCGGCGACCCACCGACATTCCTGCAGCCGTTCCTCTGGTCTTACGGCGGGTCCGAGACGGACGAGACGGGAAAGAAGATCGCGGTGAACAGCGCCGCGACCAAGGACGCACTCGTCGCGTTCAAGGACCTGTTCGACAAGACTGCCGACCCGCAATGTCTCTCCTGGGACGACTCGAGCAACAACCGCGCGTACGCGGCGAAGCAGATCTGGGCCACGCTCAACGGCGCCTCGATCTACCTCACGGCGGTCAAGGCCGACCCCGACCTCGCGAAGGACACGCTGCTGGCGCTCCTGCCGGCGGGCCCGAAGGGGCAGTTCCTCCTCGGCGTGCCGTTCCAGTACGCGATCCCGAAGTACGTGAAGGACCCGGGACCGGCACGCGAGCTGGTCTCCTACATCATGTCGCCCAAGACCTACGGCGGCTTCATGAAGGCGGGCAGCGGCTACACGCTCGCGCCGTACAAGAAGGGCGAGGGCGAGCTCTGGCCATCGACGGATCCCAAGTTCGATCCGTTCAAGAAGGTCGGCGCGCTCACCAAGTGGTACGGGTACCCGGCCCCGCCGAGCCCGGCTGCCGCGGAGTCCGGCTCGAAGTACATCGTCGTCGACATGTTCGCGAAGGTCGCACAGGGCGAGACGGCCGAATCCGCGATGAGCTGGGCGGAGGGCGAGCTGAAGAAGGTCTACAAGCTCTAACCTTCCTGCCGCTGCGCCTCGCGGCTACGCAGTAGGCTCGGTCCGGTGCGGGCTGAGACGCGCGAGCGGCCGGTCACCGCGGGGCAGCTTCCCACGATCGGGGAGCTGCTCGACCGACAAGGCCTGCTCGCCTACGTGCTCCTCCTGCCCGGCCTGCTGATCCTCATCGCGTTCATCGGCTGGCCGTTCGTCACCTCGCTCTGGCTCGCGGTCACGGATCAGTCGGTCTCGACGAGCGTCGTGCACTTCGTCGGCCTCGATAACTTCGCGGACGAGCTCCGCAGCCAGATCTTTCTGCAGACCGTGCGGAACACCTTCGTCTACACGGCGGTGACCGTCGTCTTCAAGCTCGCGTTCGGCCTCGGGCTCGCGGTCCTCATGAACCAGTCCTTCCGCCTGAAGAACCTCGCGCGCGCGGCGCTCCTGCTGCCATGGATCGTGCCCACCGCGCTCTCGGCGATCGCCTGGCTGTGGCTCTTCGACGCCACGTTCAGTGTCTTCAACTGGGTGATCGTGCGGAGCGGCCTCGCGGATCGCGGGATCAACTGGCTCGGCGAGGGCGGCTGGGCGATGACCGCGATCATCATCGCGAACATCTGGCGGGGGACTCCGTTCTTCGCCATCAGCATCCTCGCCGGACTCCAGACGGTCGACCGCGAGCTCCTCGACGCGGCCGCCATCGACGGCGCCTCGACCTGGCAGCGCTTCTGGCGCATCACGGTCCCACTCATCAGGCCGGTGCTGCTCATCGTTTTGCTCTTCTCCGTGGTCTGGACGATCTCGGACTTCCAGCTCGTGTACGTGCTCACGCGCGGTGGTCCGGCGAACAGCACGCATCTCCTTGGCACGCTCGCCTACGACGCCGCGGTCCGCGCCGGCCAGCTGTCCCAGGGCGCCGCGATCTCCCTCTACATGTTCCCCGTGCTCATCGTCTGCGTCGTCGCCCTGCTGGTGTATCTCCGGCGGTCGTCGACATGAGAGCGACCCGCTCCCGCCGGCTCATGACGCTGTACCTGCCGCTCTCGCTCGCGTCGATCCTTCTGCTCTTCCCGTTCTACTGGATGTTCATCACGTCCATCAAGACGAATAGCGAGCTCATCGATCTGAACGGGTTGCCCTTCTGGGTCTTCCAACCGACGCTCGACCACTACCGATACCTCTTCGCCGAGACGGGTTTCCTGCGCTGGACGCTCAACACGCTCACGATCTCGGTCGTCGCGACCGCCATCTCCCTCGTGTGCAGCATCCTCGCCGGCTACGCGCTGGCGCGGCTGCGCTTCCGCGGCGCCGGAGCGATCGGAGCGGCGATCTTCGTGACGTATCTCGTTCCCCAGACGCTGCTGTTCCTGCCGCTCCTGGAGGTCGTGCGTCAGCTCGGCCTCTCGAACACGCTCTGGTCGATGATCCTCACGTACCCGACGATCCTCATCCCGTTCAGCACCTGGCTTCTCATGGGGTATTTCCGCAGCATCCCGCGCGAGCTCGAGGAGAGCGCGCTCATCGACGGCGCGAGCCGGCTCCGCGCGATGACGCAGATCGTCCTGCCCCTCGCGCTCCCGGGGATCCTCTCCGCGGCCATCTTCGCCTTCACGCTCTCCTGGAACGAGTTCATCTACGCCCTCGTGTTCACGAACTCGACGGACATCAAGACGATCCCGGTCGGCGTCGTGACGGAGCTCGTGAAAGGCGATGTGTATTTCTGGGGATCGCTGATGGCCGGGGCGCTCCTGGGATCGGTGCCGGTCGCGCTTATCTACTCTTTCTTCGTCGAGCACTACGTTGGCGGGCTCACCGCCGGCGCGGTGAAGGGGTAGTCGCGTTCACCGATAGAAGACGCGTGGTGGAGTTGTCCGAATGACGAGGCAGAAGCCTTCCGGCGCTGCGGCGGTGCTCGTCGCTTTGCTCGCAGCGGCATGTGGCGCCGTGCCGGGCGCGGGCTCGGGCGCGAGCGCCACACCGACCGCGTCAACAGCACAGAGCGCGGTCACGCAGCCGACCGCGTCTCCGTCCATCGCGACTCAGGCCGCGTACCTTGATGACCGCAGTAGCGCCGAGCAGGTCATCCGCTCCTATTACGACGCGATCGGTCGCCGGCAGTATCTGCGTGCCTACGGGTACTGGGAGCCGAGCACCACGCTGCCGACCTCCCCCGCGACGGGACTGCCGGAATTCGACGCCTTCGCGAAGGGATTTGAAGCCACGACCTCCGCTCAGCTGGAGCTCGGAACCGTCGGCGGAGGAACGGGCGCGGGCCAGCTGTACTGGAGCGTGCCCGCCGTGGTCCTTTCGACGACGACGACGGGAACACAGGCTTTCGTCGCCTGCTACACCGTGCACCTTGCGCGACCGGAGATCCAGACCGCTCCGCCGTTCAAGCCGATGGCGATCCAGGCGGGCGACCTCAAGCCGAGCGCGAGTGCCGCGGCGGCCCGCAGCGCGCTCGCGGGCGCATGCGGAAGCGCGAACGCGACACCACTGCCGTGGGGCGCACCTGGGACCGGCATCGACGCGGCGCGCTACGTCGACGACCGCAGCGCGGGTGAGGAGCTGATCCGCTCCTATTACAACGCGGTGAACCGCAAGGAGTACTCACGCGCGTATTCGTACTGGGAATCTGGTGCGTCGCAACTTGCACCATTCGCCGCGTTCGCATCGGGTTACGCGAACACGAGGTCGGTCACGCTCGCGACAAGGCCCGGGGCGATCAGCGCGGGGGGCGGGGCAGACCTACTACACGGTGCCCTCCGTCGTGACCGCGTCCAACACCGACGGCAGCACGACGATCTTCTCGGGCTGCTACACGCTCCACCTCGGCAGTCCGAACGCGCAAGCGACACCGCCCTTCCAACCGCTGGGCATCCAGTCCGCGCGGATCGCCCAGGCCGCCAGCGGCGCGTACGCGAGCGAGCTGTTGAACTCAGCGTGCCCATGAGCTCCGCGTCACCGGCCGGACTCGCTCGACTACACGACGCAATGGCGGGTCGCGTCGCGAAGGGTGAAATGCCCGGCATGGTCACCCTCGTTGCACGGGGTGAGGACGTTCACGTCGACGCGATCGGTGTGATGGCGTTCGGCAGTAAGGAATCGATGCGGCGCGAGACGATCTTTCGCATCGCCTCGATGACGAAACCGATCCTGGCTACCGCGACGATGATCCTCGTTGAAGACGGCAAGCTCGCATTGGATGAGCCAGTTGATCGGCTGCTTCCGGAACTGGCCGACCGCAAGGTGCTGAAGCGCATCGACGGGCCGCTGGACGACACGGTCCCCGTCCGGCGCCCGATCGCGATCGACGATCTGCTGACGTTCCGCATGGGTCACGGCCTGATCTTCGAGCCGACCTTCCAGCCACCGTACCCGATCATCGCCGCGGCCGAGGAGCTACAGCTCGTCATGGGGCCGCCGGACCCGCGTACACCGCACGACCCAGACGAATGGATCAAGCGCTTCGGAACACTGCCGCTCATGTATCAGCCTGGCGAGCGGTGGCAATACAACACCGGAGCGCTCGTGCTGAGCGTGCTCATCGGGCGCGCCGCGGGACAGCCGCTTGCGGATTTCTTCGGGACACGCATCTTCGAGCCGCTCGGTATGAAGGAAACGGGGTTCTCGATGTCTGCGAAAGAGAGCGGCCGGCTGCCCGGTTACTACATGACGAATTTCCAAACGTCGAAGCTGGAGCTGCAGACGCTGTCCTCGGCGAGCGAGTGGGCCAAGTCGCCGGCGTTCCCATCCGGCGCGGCCGGCTTGCTCTCGACCGTTGACGACTACCTGGCGTTCGATCGTTTCCTCCTCAATGAAGGTGTCCACCAGGGCCAACGGCTCTTGTCGCGCGAATCCGTGAAGCTGATGACGACCAACCACCTGACGCCGGAACAGATGGCGGGGGGCGGTCCGGTCCTGGCTGGCCAGGGCTGGGGTTTCGGCATGAGCGTGTCCACCAGACCGGACGAGGTGTCTTCGATGGCGGGCAGGTACGGGTGGGGTGGCGGCTACGGCACCACCTGGTTCAACGATCCGGGCCAGGGCCTGGTGGCGATCGCGATGACACAGACTTCGGACTTCCTGTTCAATGGGGGACTGTCCGAATTCGAAAAACTGGCGGCTCATTCATAGGTCTGTCGATTTCGCCCAGCCGTTGTTCGACGTGTTCATGAACAGACCTAAGGAGGAACGGCAGTGACGTACGCAGATGTAAATGGCATCAAGCTCTATTACGAGATCCATGGCGCGGGCCGGCCGCTCGTCCTCCTGCATGGCGGCCTCGGCGCGATCGAGATGTTCGGCCCCAACCTCGCCGCGCTCGCCGAGGGCCGGCAGGTCATCGGCGTCGATCTGCAGGGCCACGGCCGAACCGCCGACATCGACCGACCGATCCGCACCGAGCTGATGGCCGACGACATCGCGGCCCTCATCAGGCATCTGAAGCTCGAGCGGCCCGACATCATGGGCTACTCGCTCGGCGGCGGCGTCGCGGTCTTCACGGCCATCAACCACCCCGAGGTGGTGGGCAAGCTCGTCGTGGTCTCGACCCCGTTCAGGCGCGACGCCTTCTATCCCGACATCCTGGCGCAGCAGGGGCAGGTCGGCGCCGCGGCGGCGGAGGCGATGAAGCAGACGCCGATGTATCAGCTGTACGCGAGCCTCGCGCCGCGGCCGGAAGATTGGGCGCGGCTCCTGGGCAAGATGGGCGACGCGATGAAAGAGGACTTCGACCTCACCAAACAGGTCGCCGGGATCAAGGCGACCACGATGATCGTCGCGGGCGACGCCGATATCTTCCCGCCTGCGCACGCAGTGGAGGTCTTCGGGCTTCTTGGTGGCGGCAAGCGCGACGGGGGATGGGATGGCTCGGGCCGTCCGAAGTCGCGGCTCGCGATCCTGCCGGGTCTCACGCACTACGCGATGGGCAGCGCACCCGCGCTTGCGTCCACCGTGATCCCGTTCCTCGACGAGTAGGGGCCTCGCCCGCGTTTAGCGGAGACATACTACGTGACGTACAAACGGGCGACTCACTATCATCTCGCGCGAACTGGGACGCTGTTCCGCTCACGTGTTTCAAGAAGGGGGAGTTGAATTGCGACATTCGCTGCGTCACCTCACCGTCGCGCTCGGCGTTTCCGCGATCGCGGTGCTTCCGGGCACACTGCCGGGCGCCAGCGACGCGCCACCCACGTATGACATCACCACTCTGGCCGGCAAGGTCGCGTCGGTGAACGGCACCGCCGGTCTGCAGATCCGCTTCTCGTCGTTCATCGAACAGGAAGCGGATCAAGAGGACGCCGCCACGAGCCCGTCCGCGATCACGCCCGCGCATGTTCTCTCGAGTCTGCTCGACGGGACATCCGTCGCAGCGCCTGCGGTCACGGTGAATAAGGACCGCGCCGCGGGGCCGCAGAACGAGACGGCGATCGCCGTCGATCCGAACAATCCGAGCCGGGTTGTCGCCGCGGCCAACGACTACGTCACACGCACCTGGAGCTGCTCGGTGAGCGGTACGCCGTGCAGTGCGCTCGGCGACGGCTATTCGGGCACCTACTTCTCGAACGACGGCGGCGCCACGTGGTGCTGCCTGTCGAGCGATCCCGCGCACCTAGGCACGCTGATCCCGGGCGTCGAGCGACTGACCGGCGGCATCTACGACGCCGGCGGCGACCCAGCCCTCGCGTTCGACAGCACCGGTCATGTCTACTACGCCGGTCTTGGCTTCAACCGCGCGTCTGCGCCGAACACGGTCGCGGTGAACAAAGGGACGTTCGATGCGAACGGCAACCTGAGCTGGGGTGCCCCGACGTTCATCAACCAGACGACATCGCCGTCCACGTTCAACGACAAAGAGTGGATCGCGGCGGACACGCACGCGACGAGTCCATTCCGTGACCGCGTCTACGTGAGCTGGACGCGCTTCATCTTCGGCGCCGCCAAGGGCAACTACGTGCAGTCGCCGATCTTCTTCGTGTCATCGAGCGACGGCGGCGCGACGTTCAGCGCGCCGATGAACATCAGCAGCAACGTGCTGTACGACCAGGGCTCGCGACCGGTCGTCGGTCCGGACGGCACGGTCTACGTCTTCTTCGAAGGCTCGACACGGCTCGCGCAGCTGAATAGCACGTACGTCGTCAAGTCGACGGACGGCGGCGCGAGCTGGAGCACGCCGCTCGCCGTGTCCACCGTCAGCGACATCATCAACCCGGCAAGCACGGCCTTCCGCGTCAACAGCTTCCCGGCTGCCGCCGCGGCCCCGAACGGCGATCTCTATGTGGCCTGGTCGGCCGAGGTCGCCAACAACGCCACGACGTTCGGTGGCGATCCCAACTGCGCCTTCTTCATCGTTACGGCCCCTGTGGTCAGGCAGAATTGCCACGCCGCCGCGGTCTACAGCAAGTCGACGAACGGCGGACTCAGCTGGAGCGCACCGGCTCCGATCTTCTCGACGCTGAATGCGTCGGACCGGATGGCGGAAGGGTATCCCGTCACGCAGCCGAGCGGATCGACCCTCAACGCGCCCGCGGCTCATCGCGTGGAGACGTTCTGGCCGGGCGTTGCCATCTCGCCCTCGGGCCGTGTGTATATGTCCGCGTACGCGGCGGACGTGGTCTCGCCGTGGCAGAGGTGCGCCATAGCACCGCCTCCGCCCGAGGGTCGGATCAACTGCACGACTCTGGACGGCTACATCCACAACGCGCGCCTCAACTACTACGTCGCGAATGTCGGAGCGGGTACCAGTCAAAAGGTCAGCACGCATCCGATCAACACGCGCTACCAGTTCAGCGGCGGCTTCATCGGTGACTACACGGATCTCGCCGTCGGCTCGGATAACACCTTCCACGCGCTCTGGACCGACACGAACAACGTCCAGACCGTCGTCTGGTGGTACGGCCTTCAGTTCGTGCCTACGCAGATCCACCAGCAGGACGTGGTCACAGCATCCGGCAACTTCTAGGCGACCAACACCCCGGCGCCGCGGGACGGCGCCGGGGTGTGCAACGCGCTTCCAGCCGTGTTGTGCTGAAGCGGCAGCGTTTAGAGTCTGCCGCCGTGCGCAGGTTTGTCGTCGGCCTCGGCCTTCTCGTCCTCGGTCTCTCGCTGTTGGCGGAGCCTGCCCTCGCCGCGACACCCATCGCGTCGAAGCTCCAGCTGCGAGGCCATCTCCCCGAGCTCGGCGAGCGGCCGGTGATGCGCGTCTTCCAGACGCAAGCCGCGTACGACGGCTTCCGCACCAGCCTGGGCGACGCGAACGTGTTCCCGCCGGCGGCGAACATGTTCATGAGCTTCGACAAGGACATCCTCGCGCTCTACGCGCGCGGCAACGACACCGGCGGCCGTTGCCTCCGCACCGGACCGAACGCGACGCTCGACGGTGACACCGCGACGCTCGATCTCCTTTTCGAGTCCGGCACCTGCGGCGCGCCGAGCACCGCGCACTACCCGTTCATCCTCGTGTCGCTCGCGCGGACCGCGGCGGACGGCAGCTCGTGGGTCACGCCGGCGCGCTCGGTGTGCGCGTCCGCGCCGGGCGTGAGCGATTCGCGCGCCTGCGCATCGCTCGGGACCAGCGCGACGACGCCGTCGCCTGCGTCGTCCGCGAGCGCTTCGCCCGTACCGACGGCAGCGCCAGCTTCCGCGACGCCGACTGGCACCGCGAGCGCGACCGCGTCGCGGACCGCTACGCCGTCGACCGCCGCGCCCGCGAGCGTCGCGCCGTCGCCGACACGGTCGGCTGTCGCGGTCGCGAGTCCATCGGCCGCTGCGAGCGCCTCCGCTCAGCCCGCGGCGAGCGGGAACTCGGACTTCTTCCTGACCGCGGGTCTGGTCGGCCTCGGTGTGCTCATCGGCATCGTGATCATGGCCGCGCGCCGACCGCGCCGGGCGATCCGCCGCATCCCGTGACCGCCTACTCCACCGACAGCGGACGTCCACCGCGCTTTTCGAATCTCGCGGAGGCGATGACCGTTTCGCCCCGTGTCACCGCGAGCACGTACGTGCCTGGCGGGTATCGGTCGGCGATCTCCGAGAACTGCGCGCCCTGCGGCGAGAGCGTGACCTCTTCCCACTCTTCGATGCGGCGGCCGACGAGGCGCACGGTGACCTTCTCTTCGGGCCCGAAGCCGTACAGCAGATAGCCGAAGCCGTGGTCCGCCTGGGGGCCCGGCATCATGACGATCGCGGGACCGGTCGGCACCGCGTCCGCGAATCGCGACGCGAGGCCGCTGACGAACGAATCGAACGCGTGCCCGGTGAGCGTCGCGTACGCGCGCGCGACGTCGTCGCCGCGCCGGATGCGGTCGTAGAGCTGTCCGATCGGCTGCGCGCCGCCGATGTCGGCGCGTAGCAGCTCCGTCGCGCGCGCCGCCTCCTGGTATTTGTAGTAGCCGGCCCAGCTGGTGATGTTGTTCCATTGGATCTGCGACACGAGCGCCGACAGCGGGAGCAGCGTCTTCGTCGCGACCATCGACGCGGCTTCGTAGCGCACGCGGACGAGACGCCATTCGCCGCCGGGGATCGTCGCTTCAGCGAGACGCGCCTGTCCCTCGTTGAGCCAGGCCGGTACGAGGTCGCAGTGCGGCACGCAGGCTTCGAGCGTGACGTAGTGCGTGAGCTCGTGGCGGATTGCGGCGATCGGTCGGCGCTCGCGCACCGCCTCCCAATTCACCAGGATCGTGCGCAGGGCGGGCTCGAAGAACGAGACCGAGTTGTCGGCGACGAACGCGGCGGTCGCGCCGGAGTAGCCGAAGACGTGGACCAACCCCGTCGTGTAGCTGGCGCTTGTCGCGAAGACATCGATCGTGGGCCGCCCGCGAAGGGTCCACGCGAATTCGCGCTGCACTGCGTCAAGGTCCTGCCCGACCTGGTCGAACAGGGCATGCAGATCGGCCCCGCCGATCGACGCCTCGACGAAGACGTCGGCGCCCGGGACGCAGACGTTGGCCATCGAGATGTCCGCGAGGAGCTTCTCCGGCGAGATGCATGGCGTGAACGGTGTGGCGGTGGGGGCGAGCGACGGCCGCGGCGTCTCCGGCGTGACGCCGGGCGCCGGCCCGGTCGCGACCACCGTGGCCGGAGGCGACGGGGTCGTTGTGGCGATCGGTGTGGCGCAGCCCTGGAGCACGAGGAGCGTGGCGAGCGCGACGACCGCCGCGCGCATTAGTCCGCTGGCGCGGAGAGGAAGATCGAAGCGCCGAGGCGATCGGCGTACTGCGGACGGAAGCGCTCGACGTTGTACTGGTGCGCGACATCGACACGGCGCGGTCCCAGCGTGGGGTCGGGCAGGCTGGTGTGAACGAAATTGCCGCCCTGGATCGCGACCATGCGCCCTGACGCGCCATCGCGGATGAGATCGACGGCGATGTTCGCGAAGGTGATCGCGACGGTCTGATCGAGCGCGTCGGGATCGCCGCTGCGCAGGTCGTACGTGAGCTCGCTCGCGAGCGTCTCTTCGCCGGCGCGGTTCCGGATCTCGTCGGCGAGCATCTCGGCGATGTTCGCCTTGTGGCGATGCCCGAAGGCGTCCGCCGGCCCGTACTCCGGGATCGAGCCGCCCTTCCAGATCGCGCCTTCGGCCGCGATGACGAAGGAGTAACGCGATGGGTTGTTGCGCTTGTCCTCGACGAGGATCTCGACCAGGCGATCGAGGTCGAAGGGCGCCTCGGGGATGAGGCAGCGCGCCGACGTGACGTACGCGGCGTGCAAGGCGCTGAAGCCAGCGTCACGACCGAAGATGCGGAAGACGCCGATACGCTCGTGCGAGCCGAGCGTCGTGCGCTGCCGGTCGATGAGCTCCTTCGCCCGCGTGATCGCCGTGGAGAAGCCGATGCAGTACTCGGTGCCCCGGACGTCGTTGTCCATGGTCTTCGGGACGGCGATGAGCGGGATCCCCTCGCCGACGAGCACCTCGGAGTACGACAGCGTGTCGTCGCCGCCGATCGTGACGAGGTAGTCGAGGCCGAGCGACGCGATGTTGCGCAGGACGATCGGCGTGAGGTCGTAGACGCCGTCGCCGGCGACCAGGCGGGCGCGCTCGGCCTTGTCGAGGAACTCCGGGAGCCGGGCCTCGCTCATCTTGCGTGGATTCGTCCGAGAGGTGTGCAGGATGGTCCCGCCGGTCCGGTCGATGGCGCGGGTGTTGGTGCGGTCGAGCGGGCGGACGTACTCCGGGTCGAGCTCGCGGCCGGGCCGCATGTGCGTGAACCCCTGCCACCCGCGGCGGATGCCGAGCACCTCGTACCCGAGCTCGGTCGAGCGATACACGACGCTCTTGATGACCGGGTTCAGTCCCGGGACGTCGCCCCCGCCGGTCAGGATCCCGATGCGTCGCTTCATGTGCCCAATGCTAGACATGGAACGGCGCGTCCTGGACGGGGACGCGCCGTTCACCTTGCGGGGAGGGGGAGAGGGCTAGCGGTACGCGGAGTACTTCGACCAGAACTGCCCGGGCGTGAGCTTCGATTCGCGGATCGCCTTCGGGCAGGCGTAGTTGATCTTCTCGGCGAGGGCGGCGAGCTGTTCGGCGGAGTTCGCGGTCCCCATCTTGGCGCGGAGGTCCACGCAGGCTTTCATCGTGTCGGTCATGGCCGTCCCGGAACTGTTCTTGTCGGCGGTCGCCTGCTGCTCGCCGCGCGGCGAGGCCAGGCCATCGCCAAGACGCGCGACCTCGTCGCCACTCAGGCCGGTCGCGTCGATGAAGCGGCGGCAGGCATCGCTTTCGAGATCCCGCGTGCCGGCGCACTCCTTCATCAGCGCCCACGCGTCCGGACTCTTTGGCTCGGGCTTCGGCTGCTCCGCACGCGCGTCGAGCTTGCGCATGAGCTTGTCGAAGAACTCTTCGAGGCCAAGACCGCTGAGCAGTTGCGCGCGGGAGCACTCGTCGCTGTTCGCGTCCCTGGTCTCGAGGCAGGCGGCCCAGGCTCGACCGAACTCGTCGGGTCCATCGTGGCTGATCACAGCCGTCCCACCACCGACGGTCGCCGCGGATGCGCTCGCGACCAGGACCATCGCCAGAGCAAGGGTCGCCATCATGAGTGTGCTGAGAACTTTCACGCTCCCCAGAACGAAGGGTCGGCTGCGACCTTACATAGCCGCTAGTACCAGGACGGTACCGGCGTGGGCGCGGGCCCTAACGACTGCGGGTCACTGGACTTTGAGCACGACGTACCCGACGTCCATGTACGTGCTCGTCACCGTCTTGGTCAGCGTCGCCTTGTACGTCTTCACTCCGTCCGAGCGCAGGAAGTACAGCGTCACTGATTGCCCGATCTTCGCGGAGACCGTCACCCCGAACGTACCCGACGAGGTCACCTGTAGGCACGTCCCGCCGGGGCTCTGCGAGACGCACACGTTCGTCGCAAGCGTGTAGTCGGGGTTCTTCACCGTGCCGGTGAACGTCACCGCCTGCGGGGTCGCCGCGGTCGTGGGCCTCGGCGTCGGCGTCGCCGGGGGCTGCGTCGTCGCGGGCGGCGCGGTCGCCGGCCGCTGCGTCGCTGGACCCTGTGTCGCGGTGGGCGCGGGCGCGTCGGTCGGAGTCGGCGTCGGTGAGGCGGTCGGCGACGGCGTCGGGCTCGGCGACGGGGAGTCCGTCGGCGCGACCTCGACCGCATCGGGCGCGACCGGAACGTTCTGCTGGACCATGCGCAGCGTCTGACGCTCGATGTCACGCGCACGACTGGCGGCAAGCGCGTTGCCGGTCGCCTCGAGGCGCGCGGCCTCGCTGGTGCGCTGCTCCAGCAGGGAGAGGAGGTACTCCGTGCGGTCTTGCGGATCGCGGTGCAGCGGGATCGCGAGGTCCTCGATCGTCACGCGCAGCGAGTAGAGCGCGCTATCACCGGGCGCCGAAAGCGTGGTGGCCGCGAAGCCGACGATGAGCGCCGTCGTCGCGATGGTCAACACCGGCCGGCGGATTCGCCACGCGAGCCCGCTGTGGTCCTCGCGCGTGGTCCACGCGTTCTCGAGCCGCGCGCGCAGCTTCTGGTCGGCGGTGCGCTCCATGCGCTCCGTGCGCAGCGCCGCGAGCAGCCCGGTGAGACGGTCGTCGTTCATGAACGCCGGCCCCTGCGCGCCGCGTCGCGCTCGGCGTCGTCGAATTCCTTGCGGAGCCGCTCGAGCGCGCGGTGCTGCAGCGTGCGCACCGCGCCCTCGGTCTTGCCCAGCGTGGCGGCGACCTCGAGCGCGCTGTAACCCTCGATGAAGCGCATGACGATGACATCGCGATGCTCGGTCTTCAGCTTCGAGAGAGCCGCCAGCAGGATGCTGCGGTCGACGGCGAGCATCGCGTCCGCCTCGACGTTCTGGCGCGACACGGGCTGCGTCACCAGCTCGTCGACGGAGAGCGGCTGCTTCAGCGTGCGGGACCGGTCGATCGCGGCGTTGCGCGCGATCCGATAGAGGAAGGCGACGAACGGAAGCCCGCGCTCCTGGTACCGGTCGATCGAGTGCAACGCCTTCACGAACACGTCCGACGTGAGGTCCTCGGCGTCATGAGCGGTGCCCGTCCGCGAGAGGCAATAGCGATAGATCGCGTCGCGGTAGCGCTCGTAGAGCTCACCGAACGCAGCGGCGTCACCGGACTTCGCGGCACGAACGAGCGCTCCATCGGTCCCGGACCCACCTCCCGTGAGATCGGCGGGGCGCGCCCGGCCCACAGCCACGTCGGCGTCGCCTTGCTTCACCTAACGAAAGGGCGCGGGAACCCGTTCACCCAGCGTCATCCGTTGGACGCTAGGGGCGCCATCCGGGGGGCGTAAGGCCCCCGAACGGGCTATTTAGGCCCAGCCCGAGGCGCTGTGCGGCTAGAGGAGCCGCTCCATGAGCAGGACATCGACCCAGCGGCCATCCAGCAGCCCCTGCTGCCGGTAGACGCCGACCTCACGAAAACCGAGCCGCCGGTAGAGGGCGACGCTCGCGGCATTGGTTGGGAAACCCGCGAGCACCAGCTTATGGAAACCTGCCTCGCGTGCGACCTCGACCAGATGCTCGAGCAGCGCGGTGCCGGCGCCCTTGCCGCGTGAGGAGCGCGCGACGTAGACCGAAATGTCCGCGACATGGCGATAGGCGTCGCGCGCGTTGAAGACGTTGAGACTCGCCCATCCGATCACCACACCGTCAGACAGCGCAACGATGACCGGATGCCGCGCGTCGCGGGCCGCGAGCCAACTGCGACGCTCGTCGGGTGTGCGTGGCTCGGTCTCGAGCGTCGCGCGATCGGCGATGCCTTCGTTGAAGATGACGCCGATCGCGCCGGCGTCCTCGGCGCGCGCCGGCCGGACCGAGTATTCGCGCGGCTTCGCCGCGCTCATCTGCTTAGCGTGTGGGCTTCGCCCACGCCGCAGTAGCGGACCACGACGCGTTGAGGGTATGCTGCGACGCACAACTTCATATCGCGTTGCCGGCCAGAGGCGCGATCGTCAGGAGTACCGCCGCGGAGGAACGAGCTTCCACCGAAGCGACGGGAACGGGGCGATCGCCGAAGTCGGTGATCGGTTTCGCGATCACTGGCTGGCTCGTCCACCGGAAGGAGACGGGCTGTCGGCTCGGGGGTGACCCCGGGTCGAAGCGCTACCGTGCGACCAAGCCTGCGGTGAGGCTCGGTGTGCGCGTAGGCGCTGCCGGGCTTCTTTGTTGAGGCCCGACAGAGCTGACCGGCTCGTGGGAAAGGGACGTGGCGATGCCGGTCGAGCAGTTCGCGATCATCGACTCGACGCTCCGGGAGGGCGAGCAGTTCTCCAACGCGCACTTCACGACCGACGAGAAGGTGAAGATCGCGAGCCTCCTGGACGAGTTCGGCGTCGAGTACATCGAGCTGACGTCGCCGGTCGCATCGCCGCAGTCGTGCGAAGACCTGAAGATCATCGCCGCACTCGGACTGCGCGCCAAGGTGCTCACACACGTGCGCTGTCACATGGACGACGCGCGCGTTGCGGTGCAGACCGGCGTCACTGGCATCGACATCCTCTTCGGCACGTCGTCGTACCTGCGTGAGTTCTCGCACGGCAAGAGCGTCGACGACATCATCCGCGACGCTGGCACGGTCATCGAGTTCATCAAGGACCACGGCAAGGAAGTTCGATTCTCGAGCGAGGACAGCTTCCGCTCGACCGAGGGCGACCTCCTCAAGGTCTACACCGCGGTCGACACGATGGGCGTCGACCGCGTCGGCGTGGCGGACACGGTCGGCATCGCAACGCCGCGGCAGTGCTACGCGCTCGCAACGGAGCTGCGCCACCACGTGCGCTGCGACATCGAGTTCCACGGGCACAACGACGCCGGCTGCGCGATCGCGAACTCGTACAGCATCCTGGAGGGCGGCGCGACGCACATCGATACGAGCGTGCTCGGCATCGGCGAGCGCAACGGGATCACGCCGCTGGGCGGTTTCGTCGCGCGGATGTACGCCGACGATCCCGCGGCGATCAAGCGCAAGTACGACCTGCGGAAGCTGAAGGAGCTCGATGAGCTGGTGGCCTCGCTTGTCGCGATCGAGATCCCGTACAACAACTTCGTGACGGGAAAGTACGCATTCCATCACAAGGCGGGGATGCATACCAAGGCGATCTACATCAACCCGAACAGCTACGAGATCCTCGACCCCGCCGATTTCGGTCTGACGCGCACGATGAACATCGCGCATCGGCTCACCGGCCACAACGCGGTCGGACGCAGGGCGGCGGAGCTCGGGCTACAGTTCGGCAAGGACGAGCTCCGCGCGATCACGACCAAGATCAAGACGCTGGCCGATTCGGGCCCGCTCTCGATGGATCAGCTCGACGCGCTGCTACGCGAATGGGTGGTGGCATGACGCGGACTCTCGCGGAAGCGATCCTGTCACGCGTCTCGGGGCGCGACGTACGGGCCGGCGACCTCGTCATCGTGCCCGTGTCGCGTGTCATGGTCCACGACTCGGTCATCGATGCCGTCATCGCGGGCCTGCGCGACCTCGGGCGCGAACAGGTCTGGGACGCCGCGAAGGTCTGCGTCTTCGTCGACCACGCGGCACCCGCGCCGACCCCGGTCGTGGCGGACTCTCACCGCGTCCTGCGCGAGTGGGTGCGCGAGCAGCGGATCCCCACCTTCTACGACGCGGGTGAGGGCGTGTGCCACCAGATCATGGTCGAGGAGGGCTACTGCGAGCCCGGCAGCGTCATCGTGGGCAGCGACTCGCATTCGAACTCGTACGGCGCGGTGGGCGCGTTCGGCGCGGGGATGGGCGCGACCGATGTCGCCGTGGCGCTCGCGCTCGGGCGGACGTGGCTGCGCGTGCCCGTGTCGATCAAGGTCAACTTCACCGGTCGCTTGCGCAAGGGCATCACGATGAAGGACGCGATCATGCGCGTCGTTCGCGAGATCGGCACCGATGGCGCGCGCTACGCGTGCGTCGAGTTCCATGGCGTCGGCGATCTCCCGCAGGGCGACCGCATCACCCTCGCCGGCATGACGACCGAGATGGGCGCCAAGGCCGGCATCGTCGTCGGCACGCCGGAGGCGCCGGCGTGGCTGCGTCCCGACCGTGACGCGCGGTACCTGCGCGAAGTCACGATCGACCTGACAACGCTCGAGCCGCAGATCGCCGTGCCACCGCGCGTCGACCAGGTCGTCGACGTCTCGGCCGCGGTCGGGCAGCCGATCGACATCGTCTTCCTCGGATCGTGCACGAACGGCCGCCTCATCGACATGCAGCAGGCCGCGAGCGTCCTCCGCGGCCGCCGAGTCGCGCCGCACGTGCGCCTGGAGGTCGTCCCGTCATCACGCCGTCAGTTCGAGCTCGCGATGCAGGACGGCACCATGCACGCGCTGTCGGCCGCCGGCGCGGTCATCGGATCCTCCGGCTGCGGACCGTGTCTGGGACGGACGGGTGGCGTGTTGGCCGCGCAGGAGATCTGCCTTTCGACCGCGAACCGCAACTACAAAGGACGCATGGGCTCGCCCGACGCGTCGATCTACATCGGCTCGCCGTACGTCGCGGCGGTCGCCGCGCTCACCGGCATCATCGACGATCCGCGTCCGTACCTCGAAGCGACCGATGAAGAGTTCGACACGCTCGTCGCGCGGCGGCGCGGCGAGCGGCCGGAGCGCGGCGCCGCGTCCTCGCGCTCGGGTGACCGTTCGCGCGAGCTCGTCATGGCGAGCGCCCGCAGCGGGCCGGTCGTCGAGATAGACGATTAGATGGCAAGAGCCTGGGTCTTCGGCGACGATCTCGACACCGACCAGATGGTGCCGGGGCGGTACGCGCCGTTCATGGTCGGCCAGGACAAGTTCCACACCTACGCGTTCTGCGATGCGCGGCCGGGCTTCGCGAAAGAGGTGCGGCCCGGCGACATCCTCGTCGGTGGCGAGAACTTCGGCTGCGGGTCATCGCGTGAATACGCCGTGGCCGCGCTCGCGAAGCTTGGCGTCGGCGCGGTCGTCGCGAAGAGCTTCGCGCGCATCTTCTTCCGTAACTGCATCAACCTCGGCATCCCCGCGGTCGAGTCGGCGGATGCCGTGGAGATCGTTCGCGACGGCGACGACGTGACGCTCGACGTCGCCGCCGGCGTGTTGCGCGCGCCACGTGGGAACGCGGCGGTACGGCCGCTCGCCTCGTTCGCGCAGGAGATCCTATCCGCAGGTGGCGTCGTCGCCTACCTGCGCGAGCACGGAGATTTCCCACGGGTCTGATGGACGCGCCCATCGAGATCGTCGAGCTGCAGCCGCGGCGGGCGCTGACCGTCCGCCGCACGGTGCCGCAGAGCGGCCTCGGCGCGTTTTTCATGGAGCTGTTCCCGAGGCTGCGCTCGGCCATCGTCGCGCATGGCGCGACCGCGTCAGGCCCGCCGTTCGCCCGCTACTACAACAGTGACAAGGCCGCCTTCGACACCGAGGCCGGGATCCCGTTCAGGGGCACGGTGACCGCCGCGGACGGCGCCCGCATCACGACGCTGCCCGGCGGCCGAGCGGCGATGACCGTCCACATCGGTTCGTACGAGACGCTCTCGCAGGAATATCGGCGCATCGAGGCGTGGTGCGAGGAGCATGGCCACCGGCCAGGCGAGGGTCCGTGGGAGTCGTACGTCGATGACGCCGCGACGACACCGCACGACAAGGTGCGCACCGAGGTGTACTGGCCGCTGAAGCGCTAGACTGAACTGCCCACGAGATCTGCCGACATGATCGTGCCCTCATGGCTGCATCTTCCGCGCACCATAGACGACCTCGGCCGGTGTGCGTCCCTTCGTGTGGCGACCGGTGTGCGCTCGCTCGTAGTTGAA